>WBZN01000022.1_pt1 | contig 270697 bp, 211 predicted proteins | sample 5204281 | NCBI WGS metagenome assembly WBZN01 (sample SAMN12344347, study PRJNA552823) | activated sludge metagenome | biome: Activated sludge suspended growth; feature: Nitrification reactor; material: Wastewater; isolation source: activated sludge from nitrification reactor of wastewater...
ATGCGTTGGAGGGTACGGACGGACATGCTTGGTGAAGTTACGAAATGGCGCTCGCTATATGTGGTGGCGCAGGGTCCCGAGGCGGAGACCCTGCGGGAGTAGTAATTTGATGAAGGGCTCTCGTAGTGGAATGTGAACTGGTGCTTGGCGTTAAAGTCGATGTCCGGTGCGCCTAGATCCACATTACTTGTATGCAGGCAATGGCGGGCCGTTGAGAAGTAATAGCCCAGTTGGTCTTGGTCCACGCTTCGGTTCATCAGCACGCCTGTACACTCGTAGTAGGCGCCACCATTGTGCTTGATCCTCCACCTGAAGGTGGCATCGATCACATCCGCGCGGCCCCCGAAATCGCTATCGCTGGTTCGTGCATTGGTGTGGCAATCCTGCGATTGGTTCCAGGACTGGGCATGCAGAGAAACCAAGGCCAGGTACAAGGGGACCACTAGGTTTAATCTGATGCAGGAGGTCATGGCAGATAGTGGTTTATCAGGTTGAACGTATCCGTTTCAGACCGATAGGACACAATACCAATGTTCTTGTCGATAATTATCTCCCACAAACACTCCGGTGAAGGCGAGGTCTCCGTGATCCGAAGTGCATCCACCAGATCCAATTCACTGATCACGGTGTCGATCAGGGTGCAACCGGAATACCCCTGATCCGGATAAAATCCGCAGGCAAGGAACGAGTATATGCTCGAAACCCTTGCAAAGTGATATGTCGCTTCGCTCCCATCGTTGGTCACAGTGTAGTCTACCTCAAAGCTGCATGTCGAAGCAGGCTCGCTTGAAGTGAAGGTCCATGAGTCCAGTGCGGTGGCATAACACGGTTCACCCCGATAATCGCGCATCAATCGGCCATCCTCTTCTGCGGTCAAGGTGAGGGTATCCATGCTGCCTGCCTCGTTGGCGTACACCCACCACGCACCTGTCCTGAATGGGTACGAGTAGACCAGCATCTCCGGAGGGCCCTCAAGTACGATAGTGTCCCGGCATCTCTGGCAGCCGAACAGCAATACGCAGCCAAAAAGGAACAACACCCGAATCATCGTTGCACGGCGAAGGCCCGTGGGGCCTCTTGAACGGTCGTTCCCCACCATCATGGCTGGTCGAACTGGATGGTGCCGCACATGGCGTTGGCCAGCGCGATCACTTCCGTGCTTCGATTGTTCGGTGCTGAGGCCGCGAAGGTCATGAACCGGCGATCATGGTAAATGAGCCTGAGCCGGGTCACTTGGCCTTTCGGATCGCTCGCGGCAGGCGTGGCATAGGTCATGTCCAGTGCAGGTACGTCCCCCACTGAGGTATCGTTGATCGCCTGCAGGTCGGCCCCGGAAACGTATAGGAGCACCTGCGCCATGGCACGCAACGAATCTTGCTCCACGGCCATGGCCGAGTCGAACAAGCTACCATCGGATGTATCGGGGAGCACTTCTAGCACGAAGTGGATGGCAATGCTTTTTGTGGAGTCCATCTCCAAACTGTACATCCGCACGTGCAAAGTATCCAACAGGTTCGGCTGGCCGGGCATAAGCCATGAACAGTTCGCCGCAGGATAGGTGACCGGCACCCAAGTGCTGTCCTGGGCCAGGCCGCAAAGGGGCAGCATGCACATCACTGAGTAGGCCAAGTATTTCATCGGGCCATGGTGTTCCGTGACCTTTCCAAGGAATTCCGCAACGCGGCATTCTCCTGCTCCAGGTCCACGATCCTGCTCTCGATCGCGATCATGTGCAGGGTCAGTTCCTCGATCTTCTCCAGCAACATCGCATCCGTCTTCACCACGTCCAGCCCTTGCTCCACCATTTGCTTTGCGGAAGGCACACCGGGCAAGTGGCCGTGTTCTTTGATGAAGGCATCCACCTCTTGGAGCGGCATTAGGCGATAGTTGGGTTGGAACACATGGTCGCTCCATTCCGAAGTGCTTTGTAGCGCCACCTTCACCCTTTCCGTAAGAATCCCCTTGCCTACGAACAGGCTGTAATCGTCGTTGGGCATGTCCTCGGTACCGATGCCCACCTTGTTGTACGCGAAGGTCATCACCGGGTGGGGGTCGTTCCAATCGCCGAGGATATGGCCCTTGCCATCGGGTGAGATGGAAAGGCCCCATGCCGCTTGGTAATTGCGCACCCACAGCACGGGGCCGGTTGTTGTTGCGTGGGAGGTTACAATGTCACCGGAGGCACCACCGCGTACCAGAAGATCGCCGGCCAGATGAAGCTTGGCTTCCGGTGCTACGGTACCAATGCCCAACAGGCCGTCAGCGGTGAAACGCAGCCGTTCCTGGCCATTGGTCACCACTTTAAGTGGACTGGCGGACAGGGTGCCGAGTACGGGTTCCTGATCGGGGCAGAGCTGTGTAAAGTTGTTCCCTTTGGTTTGCCAGTAGGGCATGCTGGAAAGCAGGAAACACTTGTTGGGCGGAAAATTGGAAAGATCGGTGCCTCCACCGATCTTCAAGGTGCCGTCCACATCCCGGTACAAGGGCCCGATGGTGGTATCCGCGCCCCAGAGCCCGATCGCCCCGTTGCCCTTCAGGCGGAGGCGTTCCTGGCCGTTGCTTTTGAAGACCACGTCCAAGCTGTCCGACGTGCCCAAATATTGGTTGGCTGGATCGGTACCGGCGTTACCTCCACGATCCCATACACGGCGCTCGGGCTGGGTAAGGATGACGTTCTCGGATTTCACCCAGCAGTTGTTGGCGTCCGTGACCACCACAAAATGCTTCTTGGCGCCGAGGCTGCTGCGGTCCTGCGTGGTGGTGATGCTATCGTTCCAGAGGTAAGTGTAAGGCGGCACGCCCTGGCCCACGGTAACATCGATGCTGCCGTTGTAGCACTCGAAGCAGCTTACGTTGTACCCATTGGGCCAGGTGTAGGGCTCGGCCACCACGATCAGCGGGGTGGGCTCGGTGAGGGTGATGTCGGCCACGGCCACGGTGGAATCGGCATCGGTGACGGTGAGCTTGTAGTAGCCTGCCGCCAGTGCCGTAAGGTCTTCCGTGGTGGCCGCGTTGGACCAGCTGAATTGATAGGGCGCTGTACCGCCCGCAACGGTGGCGTTGATGGCGCCGGTCTGCTTGCCGAAGCACTTGACCTGGTAGCCATTGAAGTTGCCGGACTGCAACTGCACGCTCAACGGGGTTTGGGCCGATGCCGATAGCGTGACCATGGCCAGTGCAGCGAATAACCCTTGTTTGCCGCGGGGCGCATGGGAACGGATGCGCCCGTTCAGCGGTTCAGTCGGCCTCCCCGTGGGGGGGGGTGTAATAAGCAGTATCCCGTTCATGGTTTTGCAAATAAAGGTGAAGAAGGGGAATCGCGCAACAAAACTCCAGAACAGATCCGGTGTGTTGGCGCGGTACACCAACGGACGGAGGCGGCCATTTGTTGGGAACTACCCGTGCCGATCACCGGCTGGAAGCCGGTGGCTCAGGGTAGAGCAGGTACGGCTTGCGCATCCGCCTGAAGGCCACGAGGTCCTGCTGCCAGCTTGCCCGGATCTCTTCTTCGGTCCTTTCCTGCTCCACGGCATGGCGCAGGGTGGCATTGCCGGCCAGCTTATTGAAAAAGGCATTAAAGAACTTGGCCTTGTCCGGACTGGCATTGTACATACCGGTGAGCCATTGGAGGCTGAGGCGGGGATCGGCGCGGGAGTAGACCTCACCAAAGGAGGAAAGGTCCAGCCCGGTGCAGGCCTGGTCGCGGTGGGGCGGGTCCTTGGCAGCGGGCACGGCCCGCGGGGTGAAGGTGTAATCGCCGAGGGTGCAACCGGGGAAGCCGATGCACTGGAAGGGCTTGCTGGTACCGCGGCCCACGCTGACGATGGTGCCCTCGAAGAGACCCAGTGCGGGATAGAGGTACACGGCGGCCATGTTGGGCAGGTTGGGCGAAGGCTTTACGGGTAGTTCGTAGTACGTAGCATGGTCGTAGCCGGTGCAGGGAATCACGGTGAGGTCACATTGCACACCGCCCTTCAGCCAACCTTCGCCATTGATCATGCGGGCGTACTCGCCGATGGTCATGCCATGCACCAGCGGTACGGGGTGCATGCCCACGAAGGAGCGGAAGGCGGTGTCCAACACGGGGCCGTCCATGTAAAAGCCGTTGGGGTTGGGCCGGTCCAGCACGATCACCGGCTTGTCCTGTTCGGCCGCGGCCTCCATCACATAGTGCAGGGTGCTGATGTAGGTGTAGAAGCGAACGCCCACGTCCTGGATGTCGAAGAGCAGCAGGTCCACATCGGCCAGTTGGGCGGGGCTCGGTTTTTTGTTCTTGCCATAGAGTGAGACCAAGGGAAGTCCGGTGCGCTTGTCGCGTTCATCGGCCACATGCTCGCCGGCGCTGGCCTCCCCGCGGAAGCCGTGTTCCGGGGCGAAGACCATCGTGATGTCCACGCCGATGGAAAGAAGTGAATCCACCAGGTGCACCGGGCCGATCATGCCGGTCTGGTTGGTGACCACGGCCACGCGCTTGCCGCGCAGCAGGGGGATAAACCGGTCCGTGCGATCGGCCCCCACGTGGATCCGGCCGTTGGCGAAGGCTGGCAAATGCTGCTGCGGGACAGTGGGCACCTGCGCCGGCACCGTGCCGTTGCACCCGGGCAGGGCGAACAGCGCGGCTATCTTCGCCGCATTCCACATGGGCTTTGCACATTTCATTGCGCGGCGCATCCTCAGCGACAAGGACCGGCAGGACCGGCTTTCGCGACCCATCGTGGTCATTGCGGTATTGGGCATAGTCATCGGCATGGCGGTGATGATCCTCACCGTGGGGATCAGCACGGGCTTCCAAGGCGAAGTCCGGGCCAAAGTAACGGGTGCGGGGGCGCACATCGAGATCGTGCCGTTGACGCAGGCGGATGCCAATGCCTCCGAACGGATGCGTATCCAGGAGCCCTTCTACCCGTGGCTGGACACGGTGCCGGGCGTGAAGCACATCCAGGTATTCGCCCTGCAGCCGGGTTTGGTGGAAACCGACCGCGACATACAAGGCGTGGTGGTGAAGGGTGTAGGCGCGGACCATGACTGGGGGTTTCTGCGGGAGCACCTGGTGGCGGGCACGGTGCTGTCCATCGGCGACAGCGTGCGGCCGCAGGTGCTCATCAGCAGCTGGCTATCGCGGCGCTTGCAGCGCGGGGAAGGCGACGAGCTCACGGTGTACCTGATCAAAGGGCGGGAGGACATCCGGCCGCGGAAATACCGGGTAACGGGCATCTATGAGACCGGCCTGGAAAAAGTGGACCACAAGGTGGTGTACGTGGACATCGGGCACATCCAGCGCTTTGCACAGTGGGGCCTGCAGGCGGAGATCGCCACACCCGAAGTGCCCGGCCAGGAGGGCATCACCATCGAAGGCCTGGGTTTCGGGGGTGACGGCCACTACAGCTTCGAATGGCCCGGGACCGCACTGCGGGGAGCAGGCCCGCATTTGGTCCAAACCCGGAAGGACACCACCTTGATGCTGGTGGCGTACGACAACAGCGGCACCCTGCCGGACACCGCCTGGATCTCGATCCACCGGAACAGGCTGCTGGCGGGCGATGGCAACCTCACCCCGGCCACGGCGCAGATCCTGCGGCGCGGCAGCGGCGGTAGTTACAAGGACTACTGCGGGGGCTTCGAGGTGATATTGGAAGGGAATGCGGACCTGCTGGCCATGGACGACCTGATCTACAGCGAATACCTGGGCGTGGGCCAGCGCACGGTAACCGCCCGGGAGAAATTCCCGGAGATCTACTCCTGGCTGGAACTGCTGGACACCAACGTGGTGGTGGTGATCCTGCTGATGGTGATCGTGGCCATCATCAACATGACCTCGGCGCTGTTGATCATCATCCTGGAACGCACCCGCATGATCGGCGTGCTCAAGGCCCTGGGCACGGGCAACCGCGTCATCCGCCGGATCTTCCTGATCGATGCGGCCTACATCCTGGGCATCGGGATCATGTTGGGCGATATGCTGGGCATCGGCCTGGCGCTGCTGCAGAAACATTTCGGGCTGGTGCGGCTGCCCATTGAAAGCTACTACGTGAACGTGGTGCCCGTGGACCTCTCTTACGGGCCCATCGCGGCATTGAACATCGGGGTACTGATCGTGTGCGTGCTGGCCTTGGTGGTACCGAGCATGTATGTCTCGCGGATAGCGCCGGCGAAGGCGATCCGGTTTGAGTGAGGGGTAGGGGCGGTAGGGGCGGATCATGATCCGCCCCTACCGCCCCTACCTTCGCGGCGCATGAAGATCCACGAGAACATATTGGGCACGGTGGGCCGTACGCCCATGGTGAAATTGAACCGCTTGGTGGCGGACCTGCCGTGCACGGTGCTGGCCAAGGTGGAAACGTTCAACCCGGGCAACAGCATCAAGGACCGCATGGCGCTGAAGATGATCGCCGATGCGGAGCAGAGCGGAAAACTGAAGCCTGGCGGTACCATCATCGAAGGCACCAGCGGCAACACCGGCATGGGCCTGGCCATGGCCGCGATCATCAAAGGCTACAAGTGCATCTTCACCACCACCGACAAGCAGAGCAAGGAAAAGGTGGACGCGCTGCGCGCCTTCGGGGCCGAGGTGATCGTATGCCCCACCAACGTGGAGCCCGAAGACCCCCGCTCCTACTACTCGGTGAGCTCGCGATTGGAAAAAGAAACGCCCAATGCTTGGAAACCGAACCAGTACGACAACCTGAGCAACGGCCAGGCCCACTATGAGAGCACCGGTCCGGAGATCTGGGAGCAGACCGACGGCCGGGTAACCCACTTGGTGGTGGGCGTGGGCACCGGTGGCACCATCACCGGCACGGGCCGCTACCTGAAGGAAAAGAACTCGGCCATCCAGGTATGGGGCATCGACACCTACGGCTCGGTCTTCAAGAAGTACAAGGAGACCGGGGAATTCGACGCAAACGAAATCTACCCCTACATCACCGAGGGCATCGGCGAAGACTTCCTGCCGAAGAACGTGGACTTCAGCGTGATCGACCGTTTCGAGAAAGTAACGGACAAGGATGCGGCGATCTTCACCCGGAAGATCACCCGGGAGGAAGGCATCTTCGCTGGCAACAGCGCCGGGGCTGCCATGGCGGGGCTGATGCAACTGAAGGACCGGCTGAAGCCCACGGACGTGGTGGTGGTGATCTTCCACGACCACGGCACCCGCTACCTGGGCAAGATGTTCAACGACGACTGGATGCGCGAACGCGGCTTCCTGGACGAAAAACCCAAGGCTGCCGATCTGCTGCGCGGCAAAGAACTGGCATTGGTAAGCGTGCAGGCCGATGAACCGGTGCGGAACGCCATTGACAAGATGCGCGCCCACAACATCGATCAGTTGCCCGTGTTCCTGGACGGAAAGCCGGTGGGCACGATCACCGATGCCCGCCTTTTCGATGCGATCCTGGAAGACAGCGACGTGCGCCTGCAGGCCGTGCGCGTGGTGATGGGCCCCGCCCTGCCGGTGATGCAGCCGGATACACGCCTGGAGGAGATCGCCAAGCAGCTGGGCAGCGGCAGCCCGGCCGTGCTGGTGGAGCAGCCCAACGGGTACGGCATCATCACCAAGCAGGATATCATCGGGAAGTTGAAATAAGCCCGCACCGCATGCCATCGATCCGCGACCAGATGGGCCGTACGGTCCATGCGCCGGCGGATCCGCAGCGGATCATCTCGCTCGTGCCTTCGCAAACCGAACTGCTCCATGACCTGGGCCTGGGCGACCGTGTGGTGGGCATCACCAAGTTTTGCATCCACCCGGAGGCGTGGTTCCGTAGCAAGCCTCGGGTGGGCGGCACCAAGAACGTGGACCTGGCCAAGGTGCGGGCGTTGAAGCCGGACCTGATCATCGGCAACAAGGAAGAGAACGAACGGGCGGACATCGAAGCACTGGAACGGGAATTCCCGGTGTGGATGAGCGATGTGAACGACCTGGACGGTGCGTTGGACATGATCTGCGGCATAGGCAAGCTCACCGGCACTGCATCCGTGGCCGAGGAAATGGTGGAGCGCATTGCGGCGGGCTTTGCCCAACTGCGCCCCTCCCCTGTCCGCAGTAGAGTGGCCTACTTGATCTGGCGGCAGCCATACATGGCGGCCGGGCCCGGCACCTTCATCCACGACATGCTGCAACGTTGCGGATGGGCCAACGCCTGCGGCGGATCCCCGGAGCGGTACCCGCAGGTGAACGAACTGCTGTTGGAACCAGCCGCCCCGGAAGGAGCCCCTGAGGTGGTGCTGCTGAGCTCCGAACCCTACCCGTTCGGTGCAAGCCATGCCGGGGAGGTGCAGCGGCTGCTGCCCCGGTCCCGTGTGCTGCTGGTGGATGGTGAGCCGTTCTGCTGGTATGGCAGCCGCTTGTTGCAGGCACCGCCGTACTTCCAGGAATTGATCGCGGCACTGGGCGGCTGAAGCGCGCGTGCGACCACACTACTTTTGGGCCGCTGCCTACCGGATGTTGCGGACCACCACCCTGCTGATCGCCATGAGCCTGGCCTTGGGCCTCTGTGCGCAGCGTATCGGCGTGGTGCTCAGCGGCGGCGGTGCATCGGCCCTTTCGCACATCGGTGTGCTGAAGGCCCTGGAGGAAAACCACATACCGGTGGACTACATCACCGGCAGCAGCATGGGGGCCTTGGTGGGGGCGCTCTACGCCTCGGGCATATCACCGGCGCAAATGGATTCCCTGTTCCAAACCGACCTCTACCGCCAAATGGCATACGGCGGCATAGAACCGGAATACATCTACTATTTCAAGCAGGACCCTCCCGACGCATCCATGCTCACCCTTGGTTTGAACGTGGATACCGCGCTGCAGCTGTCGCTGCCCACCAGCCTGCGCTCCCCGGCACTGATCGATTTCGAGCAGATGCGCACGTTTGCCGGAGTATCCGCCGCCGCAGGATACAACATGGACAGCTTGTTCGTGCCTTTCCGGTGCGTAGCCTCCGACGTGACCGCGCGCAGAAAGGTGGTTTTCGCCGAAGGTGACCTGGCCATGGCGGTGCGGGCCAGCATGAGCTACCCGTTCTACTTCAAGCCGATCCAGATCAACGGGCACCTGATGATGGACGGGGGGATGTACAACAACTTCCCGGCGGACGTGATGTACGATGCCTTCCTGCCGGACTACATCATCGGCAGCAACGTGGCCTTCAACAGCCCGCCGCCCAGCGAAGACGACCTGATGGGCCAGCTCAAATCGCTGATGACCCAGCCCACGGCCTATGTGCTGCCCTGCGACCCCGGCGTGATCATCGAACCGGGAACGGCCGTAAGCATTTTCGACTTCAACAACGCCAAGCAGGCCATAGCCGACGGATACGCTGCGGCCATGGCGCAGATGCCGGCGATCCTCGCCGCCGTGCCCCGCAGGCAGGATGCTGCAGCCCTGGCGGAAGCCCGGCGCCGGTTCAGGCAACAATGCCCGCCCGTGGTCTTCGGCGACATCCGGTTCAACGGTTTGCAGAAAGGCCAAGCGCTTTATTGCGAGCGGTTGGTGAACAAACACAATGAACCGCTGACCGCCGCGGAGCTCAAATCCCGCTACTTCCGGCTTTATGCGGACAACAATGTGAACGGTCTGTTCCCGCAGGCCACCTATGTGCCGGCGCGCGGCAACTTCGATCTGGGCATCACGGTGAAGAGGGAACGCCCGTTGGAAGTGAAGTTCGGCGGGTTGATCAGTTCCCGGCCGGTGAACACCGGCATGATCGGCGCGCGCTACAACATTTTCGGCCGCACCAGCAGCACCTTGGAGGGCACCGGGTACTTCGGCAAATTCTACACCTCGGGGCAGCTGCGCTGGCGCACGGACCTGAGCTCGCGCAGGCCCATCTTTCTGGAACCCGAACTGACGCTCAACCGATGGGACCATTTCAGCGGGTTCACCTCCTTTTTCCAGGAAGTGCGCCCCTCCTACATCGTGCGCCGGGAACTCTGGGGCGGCGCCAATGCCGGCATGGCCATGGGCAACAAGGGCCTGTTGCGCTTTGATGGCAAGTATGCCCAGACCAAGGACAGCTACTACCAGTCCACCGATTTCGACGCCTTGGACACGGCCGACGTGACGGAGTTCAAGTTCGCCACCACGGGATTGACCTTGGAACGCAACAGCCTCAACCGCAAACAGCAGCCCAACAGCGGGGAACTGCTGCTGCTGAGCGCACGGTACATCGGCGGCGCGGAAAACACGCTCCCGGGATCCCGTTCCGTCCAGCGGGGAGAATACCGGGAACGGCACGATTGGGTGGTGCTGAAGGCCAGCTTGGAGAAGTACTTCCTGCCGCGGGGCCACTTCAAGTTCGGGTTCTTTGCCGAAGGCGTTTACAGTACGCAGCCCTTCTTCGCCAACTACACGGGCACCTTGCTGCAAACGCCGGTGTTCCAGCCCACTCCTGAAAGCAAGACCTACTTCCTTGAGAAATACCGGGCCTCCCAGTACGTGGCCGGTGGTGTCCGTACCATCATCGCCGTGGCGCGGAACAAATTCGACCTGCGCCTGGAGGGCTACGTGTTCCAGCCGTACAAGGCCTTGGAGCGCGAACCGGGCAACGCCACTGCCGAGGGCGCGGCCATCAGCACGCGCCATCTGCTGGCGAGCGGCTCCCTGATCTACCAAACCCCGCTGGGGCCCCTGTGGTTGAACACCAGCTACTTCGACAGCTTGGACAAGCCGTGGGTGTGGAGCCTGAATTTCGGCTATGTGATCTTCTCGCGCTCCGCCTCGGAATAAAGATCCCGGGACGCCCGCGCAATGATCCCGCAGGGCAAACGTTCCTGCCATAACTTTGCCGTACAAAGTACTTTGAACACCATGAAAGACAGCAACGGGGACTTGCAGCACATCCGGGCACTGATGGAACGCAGCACGCGCTTCCTGGGCCTGAGCGGCCTGAGCGGCGTGAGCGCCGGCGCCTTCGCGCTGCTCGGCGCCGCAGTGGCCGGCCGTTACCTCCAGGGCCGACCGGACTTGACGCCCGAGCCACTGGCGTACAGCGCCGGCGGCCAGACCGGCGCCGAGTATTGGGGGCCCATCACCTTCCTGGTGTCCACGGCAATGGCCGTGCTGGCCTCCGCACTGCTGGGCGCCTTCTGGTTCACCTGGCGGCGCAGCCGGCGGCTGGGCCACCACCTCTTGGACCGCACCGCCCGGCGCCTGGCCTGGAACATGCTCCTGCCGCTGGCTGCCGGGGGCATCTTCTGCATCGCACTGCTGCTGCACGGCTTGCCCGGCCTGGTTGCCCCGGCCACGCTGGTCTTTTACGGACTTGCCCTGCTGCACGCCTCCAAATACACCTTTGACGAGATCCGGTGGTTGGGCTTGAGCGAGCTGCTGCTGGGCCTCATCGCCTCGTTCCGGCCCGGTGCAGGCCTGCTGTTCTGGGCCTTGGGCTTCGGCGTGCTCCACATCCTCTACGGCGGGTTGATGTACCTGCGCCACGACCGCAACGACACGGCAACCACACCATGATCGAAGCGCTCAACAAAGCGTTCGAGAGCCGGGTGCGCCTGGGCATCATGGCCGTACTTGCCGTGAACGACTGGGTGGACCACGCCGCGTTGAGGGACCTGCTGGCCGTGACCGACGGCAACCTCGCCAGCCACCTCACCGCATTGGAACAATTGAAATACGTACAGGTGCGCAAGCGTTTCATCGGCAAGCGCCCCAATACCAGCTATAAAGCAAGTGCTGCGGGAGCCAAAGCCTTCCGCGCGCACCTCAACGCCATTGAAAAGCTCATCCCCCGGAACTGATCCGCCATGCAAATCACCACCTCCCCTTTCTGGCAGCGTTGGAATGCGCTGTTCACCGTTGCCCCCATGGCCGTGCTCTTCGATCGGTTCTTCTGGCAGCAGGGCCTGGGGCTGAACCTCTCGTTGTTCGCCCTGGTGGCCATGGCCGTTGCCATGGCCCGCCAGGGTTGGTCCAAATGCTCCGTTCCGGCGCGCTGGGCCTGTGCGGGCACGGCCCTGGCCGCAGGGATGGTGTATGTGCACCACAGCACCGTCGCCTTGGCGGGCACCTTCGGGGGCCTGCTGCTGTTCGCCGGCCTGGTGCACGAGCCGGCGCTGCGTTCGGTCTTCCATGGAACAGCGCAGGCGTTCGCGGCCACTGTGCTCGCCCCTTTCAAACTGCGGTCCGGCATCGCCGTGCTGCGGGGCACGGACAGCACCCCGGGGGTTGCGTGGCGCTGGTCGCGCACCGCCGTTCTGCCCATTGCCATCACCCTGGTGTTCATCATGCTTTACCGGGGGGGCAATCCCCGCTTTGACGCCATCACCGCCAGCTTCTTCGACGGGATGTTCGAGCTGCTGGGCGAGCTCTTCACCCCGCGAGTGTTGTTCTTCGGCCTGGGCCTGCTGGTGAGCGCGGTACTGGTGCGCCGCCTGGCGCCGGGCCTGCTTGCCCACAACGAGCATGCCTTGGGCGACGCGTTGATGCGCACGCGGGTGCGCCGCCCGAAATGGGCGCGCCCACTGGGCCTGGACCCGCTGGAACGTGAACGTCGCGGCGGGGTGGTGCTGCTGGTGCTGGTGAACACCGTGCTGCTGGTGGTCAACGTGATCGACATCAACTGGGTGTGGTACGGCTTCACCGTACCGGAGGGCTTCAGCCTGAAACAGTTCGTGCATGAAGGCACGTGGTTGCTGATCATGAGCATCCTGTTGAGCATCGTGGTGCTGTTGTACCTTTTCCGGGGAAACCTCAATTTCCATCCGCGCAACAACGGCCTGAAACTGCTGGCCAAGGTGTGGATCGCGCAGAATTTCGTCCTGGGCATTTCCGTGTTCCTGCGCAACTGGCACTACATCTCCTTTCACGGGCTGGCATACAAACGCATCGGCGTGATCGTCTTCCTGGCCTTGGTGCTCATCGGTCTGCTCACCCTGTTCCGCAAGGTGCACGGGCGGCGCAGCTTCTACTACCTCGCCCGGGTGAACGGCTGGGCCTGCTTCGCCATGCTGGCAGGCCTCACCTTGGTGGATTGGGACAGCACCATCGTGCGCTACAACCTGCAGCACGTAAATCCGGGGGAGATCGACATCGACAACTACCTCGCCATGAGCGACAAGGTGCTGCCCCTGCTCTATGCCGACCTGGACAAGGTGGAGCTGCAAATGGCGCGGCACCGCGCCAATCGGGTGCGCTGGGTGGAACACTTGGACCCGGCGGAATTCCGCCAGCAGCTCGATGGACGGAGGAACCGCTTTGTTCACCGGATGGCACGGCAGACCTGGCAGGAAAGCAACCTCGCCGACCGGCGCACCATGGCGGCGCTGAAGGGCTTTGCCCAAAGCACAGCACCATGAATCCCGCAGACCTCCAATACGTGCGCCGCTGGTTGGCGCTCTTCATGGCGGCCCTGGTTCTCAGCGGCCTCACGGCCGTGCCTTTGGAATGGGGCACGGGCTGGCTGGCCACGGTCGTGGAACCCTGGGGCGATCCCTGGGCCGGCTGGGCGGCCCATGCCGCGGAAGCCGTGGCCCACGTAGGGTCCAGCTATCCCCTGCTCTTCTATGGCACCGATTGGCTGGCCTTTGCGCATGTGGTGATCGCGCTCGCCTTCATAGGCCCGTACAGGGAGCCGGTGCGCAACCGGTGGGTGGTGGAATGGGGGTTGTGGTGCTGCCTGCTCGTGCTGCCCTTGGCCTTCCTTTGGGCGCCGATGCGCGGCATTCCTTTTTTCTGGCGCTGCGTGGATGCTTCCTTCGGGGTGGTCGGAGCCCTGCCCCTATGGCTGGTGCTGCGGCGCATCACCCGCATGGAAGAAATACGCCCCGGACCAGCCGCATGAAACACAGGCGAAAAATGCGGGAGCTGTGGCTGGCCATGGGCTTGTTGACCGTTGCGGTGGTCGCGGCCTTTGCGCCGGATGACTACCTGCCGATGCTGTTTCGGGCCTTTTTGCTGCCCACTGCCGCAGCCATGGCGTGCTGCGCCCTGTTGGCCGTGGTGCGCAAGGCGTATTGGGCGGGGCTCGCCGCAGGCTTTAGCGCCGCGCTGCTGCTCTCACAAATGGGGGCGGCAGCAGCCCCGGAGATCCGGCCGGCCAACGGCAGTGCCCTGCGCGTTTTCCATATGAACGTGCTGCAACCGAACAGATCCTTCGACCAGGCCATTGCCCAGGCCTTGCAGAGCAATGCCGACGTGCTATCGGTGCAGGAGGTGGACCCGCGCTGGGCCGATGCCTTGGCCCGAAAATTGGGAAGCCGGTACCCGTACGTGCACCTCGAACCCCGCAGCAATTGCTACGGCATCGCGCTCTTCAGCAGGTTGCCGTTCACCGCGGTGCGGACCGTGATCATGGGCGGCTCACCCTTCATTGAAGCCCTGCTGGAAGTGGATCACCGGCCAGTGCGGCTGTGGGCCGTGCACGCCACCTCGCCCACATCGTACGGCCACTACCGCCGCCGCAACGAACAATTGGCAGAGCTGGCGGAACAGGTGGGCTGCGGCGATACGGCCACCATTGTGGTGGGCGACCTGAACGCCGTGCCCTGGGACCGTGCCTACCGCCGATTCTGCGCCAGCAGCGGCCTGCGCTCCACCACACCGGCCGGGCAGCGCACCTGGCCCGCCATGGGCCCGCTGGCGTTGATCCCGCTGGACCACGTGCTGCTGTCGCCCGGGCTGGCGCACGTTTCCCTGCGCACCGTGCCGATACCCGGCAGTGACCACCGTGGGCTGTTGGCGGAGCTGGCCTTTGTGCCCCATGTCCATTGATGCACCACGGTGCCCGGTGCGTTTGGTCCAGCATCAGTTTGGGCCCGGTAGTCACCGCTACGCGGAAATTTCCCGGCTTTGCTTGAACTGGAAATAGTCTCATTGGCCTACCGCAGAATATCCAAAGCGGCTTGGCGGGCTGCAAGCAGCCGTACTGGAGCGCTTCACGGAGACCATCGCGGGGCGGGAGCCCGGCAGATGGGCCAGGTGGTGCATGCTGCCGCCCCGGCTGGGCCGGGCCCTGGCCTACTACCATTTACGCATTCAAGGTCGGCCAAGAGATGCGCCGCGATCATTTCGGAGGACGATACGCGGAACAGGTTGCGCGGCGGTGCCTGCGGAACCTGTTCTGCGGAGAAGTCATCCGGAAAGAGGGCAAGTAGATCGGCCGATCTTGGATGCGTGGATGTGATAAAAGCAAGAACCCCCATTGCAGGGGGTCCGCTTGGATGCTGATGAGCCGTGTTCACGCCTGCGCCGGAGGCCCGCCGAAATTCATGGGGATCTCGGGTATCTCGCTCTCGCGAATGGTGCCGTGAACCGCTTCGAACTTGTGCACATTGTCCGCCAGGGCGTGCATGAGGCGCTTGGCGTGCTGCGGGGTAAGCAGCACGCGGGCCTTAACCTTGGCCTTGGGCACGCCGGGCATCACGCGCACGAAGTCGAGCACGAACTCCGAATTGCTGTGGGTGATGATGGCCAAATTGCTGTAGATGCCATCGGCCACCTCCTCGCTGATCTCGATGTTCAGCTGGTTGGGCCGGGCCTGGTTCTTTTCGTCTGCCATGGTTCTGTGCGTTGTTCGCCGCTACTGCACCGTTTGAGGGATGTGCGCCTCCCTGCCATGTAGGCCGGGAGGCGCTGTGGATCATTCCTCGATCTCCTGTTCGGCCAGCTTTGCGGCCATCAGGCGGGTGTATTCCTCCTTGCCGTACACCAGGTCCTTTTGGAAGGAACGCGTACCGGTACCGGCGGGGATCAGGTGGCCTACGATCACGTTTTCCTTCAGGCCCAGCAGTCCATCTTCCTTGGCGGCCACGGCTGCCTCATTGAGCACCTTGGTGGTTTCTTGGAAGGAAGCAGCACTGATGAAGCTCTCGGTCTGGAGCGAGGCGCGGGTGATGCCCATGAGCAACTGGCGGCTGGTGGCGGGGGTGGCCGGCCGTGTTTCCACGAGCTTGCCATCCTTGCGCTTCAGCACGCTGTTCTCGTCGCGGAGCTTGCGCATGGTGATGATCTGGCCCTCCTTCATGTTGGCGCTGTCACCGGCGCTGGTCACCACGAGCTTGTCGAACATGCCGTCGTTTTCCTCCATGAATTCGGCCTTCATCACGGCTTGGCGCTCCAAGAAGCGGGTGTCGCCCGGATCCTCGATCTCCACTTTGCGCATCATCTGGCGCACGATCACTTCGAAGTGCTTGTCGTTGATCTTCACGCCCTGCATGCGGTACACGTCCTGCACTTCGTCCACCAGGTATTCCTGCACGCGGGTGGGCCCTTGGATGTCCAGGATGTCGCCCGGGCTGATGGAGCCGTCGCTCAGGGGCTGGCCGGCCTTCACGAAGTCGTTTTCCTGCACCAGGATGTGCTTGCTCAGGGGCACGAGGTAGTACTTGTGCTCGCCGGTGCGGCTCTCCACGATGATCTCGCGGTTGCCGCGCTTGATCTTGCCGTAGGCCACGATGCCGTCGATCTCGCTGACCACGGCAGGGTTGCTGGGGTTGCGCGCCTCGAAGAGCTCGGTTACGCGGGGCAGGCCACCGGTGATGTCACCGCCCTTGCCGGAGCTGCGGGGGATCTTCACCAGGATGTCGCCGGCTTCCACCTTGGCACCGTCGTTCACCGAGATGTGCGCACCTACGGGCAAGGAGTAGCTCTTGACCTCCTCCTTGCTCTTGGCATCGAGGATCTTGATGGTGGGGTTTTTGCGCTTATCGCGGCTTTCCACGATCACCTTCTCGGTGAAGCCGGTCTGCTCGTCGATCTCTTCCCGGAAGGTGACGCTCTCCTCGATGCTCTCAAAGGCAAGCACACCGGAAAGTTCGGAGATGATCACGGCGTTGTAGGGATCCCACTGGCAGATCATTTCGCCCTTGGCCACTTGCTTCCCTGCTTTGGAGAAGAACATGGCGCCGTAGGGGATATGGCTGGTGGTGAGCACAATGCCGGTGTTGTTGTCCACAATGCGCATTTCGGCGCTGCGGCTGATGACCACCTCGGCATCTTCGCCGTTGCGGTCCTTCTTCTTCACGGTGCGCAGCTCGTCGATCTCCAGCTTGCCATCGTATTTGGCCAGGATCTGGCTGTCCTCGGTGATCTTGCCGGCCACACCGCCCACGTGGAAGGTACGCAAGGTGAGCTGGGTACCGGGTTCGCCGATGGACTGGGCGGCGATCACGCCCACGGCCTCGCCATGCTGCACCATTCGGCCGGTGGCCAGGTTGCGGCCATAGCACTTGGCGCACACGCCGTGGCGCTGCTCGCAAGTGAGCACGCTGCGCACTTCCACCTCTTCGATGGGGCTGTTGCCGATGATGGCGGCGATCTCCTCGGTGACGTTTTCGCCGCTGGCGATGATGAGCTCACCGGTTTGCGGGTGCACCACATCATTCACCACGGTGCGACCGAGGATGCGGTCGCGCAGGGGCTCCACCACTTCTTCGTTCTTCACCAGGTCGGTGGCCACCAGGCCGCGCAGGGTACCGCAGTCGTCGGCGGTGATCACCACGTCCTGGGCCACGTCCACCAAGCGGCGGGTGAGGTAACCGGCGTCGGCGGTCTTGAGGGCGGTATCGGCAAGGCCTTTACGGGCACCGTGGGTGGAGATGAAGTACTCCAGGATGGAAAGGCCCTCCTTGAAGTTGGAGAGGATGGGGTTCTCGATGATGTCCTGTCCGCCGCCGCTCTTTTGGGGCTTGGCCATCAGGCCGCGCATGCCGCTGAGCTGGCGGATCTGTTCCTTGGAGCCCCGGGCGCCGGAATCCATCATCATGTAGATGGAGTTGAAGCCCTGGTTGTCGCTCTTCAGGCGCTCCATCAACGCATAGGTGAGCTTGCTGTTGGTGTGGGTCCAGATGTCGATGGTCTGGTTGTAGCGCTCGTTGTTGGTGATCAGGCCCATGTTGTAGTTGGCCATCACCTCATCGGCCTCGGACCGCGCGGCGTTGATCAGCTTGTCCTTTTCGGCGGGGATGACCACGTCGGCCAGGTTGAAGCTGAGGCCGCCGCGGAAGGCGCTCATGAAGCCGAGCTCCTTGATGTCGTCCAGGAATTTGGCGGCTTTTGCCGTGCCGCTTTCACGCACCACGCGGCCGATGATGTCGCGCAGGGAGCGTTTGGTGAGCACCTCGTTGATGTAGCCCACTTCCTCGGGCACCACGGCGTTGAAGAGCACGCGGCCGGTGGTGGTTTCAATGAGGCTGGTATCGCCGTTGGGGCCGGTCCAGCGCACCTTGATCCAGGCGTGCATGTCCAGCATGCCTTCGTTGTAGGCGATGCTCACCTCCTCGGGGCTGTAGAACACGGTTCCCTCCCCTTTCACCGGGCGGTCCTTTTCGCTCTTGCGGCCCTTGGTGATGTAGTACAGACCAAGCACCATGTCCTGGCTGGGCACCGCGATGGGGGCGCCGTTGGCCGGGTTGAGGATGTTGTGGCTGGCCAGCATGAGCAGCTGGGCCTCGAGGATGGCGGCATGGCCCAAGGGCAGGTGCACGGCCATCTGGTCACCGTCGAAGTCGGCGTTGAAGGCGGTGGTGACCAAGGGGTGCAGCTGGATGGCCTTGCCCTCGATGAGCTTGGGCTGGAAGGCCTGGATGCCGAGGCGGTGCAGTGTGGGTGCCCGGTTGAGCAGCACGGGATGGCCTTTGATCACGTTCTCCAGGATGTCCCAGATCACGGGTTCCTTCTTGTCCACGATCTTCTTGGCGCTCTTCACGGTCTTCACGATGCCGCGCTCGATGAGCTTGCGGATGATGAAGGGCTTGTAGAGCTCGGCGGCCATGTCCTTTGGCAGGCCGCACTCGTGCAGTTTGAGGTCGGGCCCCACCACGATCACCGAGCGGGCGCTGTAGTCCACGCGCTTGCCGAGCAGGTTCTGGCGGAAGCGGCCCTGCTTGCCCTTGAGCGAATCGCTGAGGGATTTGAGCGGGCGGTTGCTTTCGCTTTTCACGGCGCTGCTCTTGCGGCTGTTGTCGAAGAGGCTGTCCACGGCCTCCTGCAGCATGCGTTTCTCGTTGCGCAGGATCACCTCCGGGGCCTTGATCTCCACCAGGCGCTTGAGGCGGTTGTTGCGGATGATCACGCGGCGGTAGAGGTCGTTGAGGTCGCTGGTGGCGAAGCGGCCGCCGTCCAGGGGCACCAAGGGGCGCAGTTCGGGCGGGATCACGGGCACCACCTTCACGATCATCCACTCGGGCTTGTTCTCGCGGCGGCTGTTTGCGTCGCGGAAGGCTTCCACCACATTGAGGCGCTTGAGGGCCTCGTTCTTGCGCTGCTGGCTGGTCTCGGTATTGGCCTTGTGGCGCAGGTCGTAGCTCAGGCTGTCAAGGTCCAAGCGGCGCAGCAGTTCGTGCAGGCCCTCGGCGCCCATCTTGGCGATGAACTTGTTGGGGTCGGTGTCTTCCAGGTACTGGTTGTCCTTGCCCACGGCCTCCAGGATGTCCAGATATTCCTCTTCGGTGAGGAAATCCAGGTATTGGATGGGCTCACCCTCTTTGTTGACGGTGCCTTGACCGGGCTGGATCACCACGTAGCGCTCGTAGTAGATGATCTGGTCGAGCTTTTTGGTAGGCAGGCCCAGCAGGTAACCGATCTTGTTGGGCAGGCTGCGGAAATACCAGATGTGTGCCACGGGCACCGTGAGCTGGATGTGGCCCATGCGCTCGCGGCGCACCTTTTTTTCGGTGACCTCCACGCCGCACCGGTCGCACACGATGCCCTTGTAGCGGATGCGCTTGTACTTTCCGCAGTGGCATTCGAAATCCTTCACGGGCCCGAAGATGCGCTCGCAGAACAAGCCGTCGCGCTCGGGCTTGTAGGTGCGGTAGTTGATCGTTTCGGGCTTGGTCACTTCACCGTGGCTGCGCTCGAGGATCTTCTCGGGGCTGGCCAAGCTGATGACGATCTTGTCGAACTGGCTCGACAGCTTCACTTCCTTTTTGATCATCGTCATGGTGCTCAGGCGTTGGGCTTGTTGAACAGGTCTGCTTCGCTCTCCAGGCTCACCTCCAGGGCAAGGCCGCGAAGCTCGTGCAGCAATACGTTGAAAGATTCGGGGATCCCGGGCAGCGGCAGGGGGTCGCCCTTTACGATGGCCTCGTAGGCCTTGGCGCGGCCGATCACATCATCGCTCTTCACGGTGAGGATCTCTTGGAGGATGTTGGCGGCACCGAAGGCTTCCAGGGCCCACACTTCCATTTCACCGAAACGCTGGCCGCCGAACTGGGCCTTGCCGCCCAAGGGCTGCTGGGTGATCAGGCTGTAGGGTCCGATGGAACGGGCGTGCATCTTGTCGTCCACCATGTGCGACAACTTGAGCATGTAGATCACCCCAACGGTGGCGGGCTGGTCGAAACGCACCCCGGTTCCACCATCGTAAAGGTAGGCTTTTCCGAAGCGGGGGATACCGGCCTCATCGGTCTGTGCGTTGATCTGGTCCACGGTGGCCCCGTCGAAGATCGGCGTGGCGTACTTGCGGTCCAGCTTCAGGCCGGCCCAGCCCAGCACGGTTTCGTAGATCTGGCCCAGGTTCATGCGGGAGGGCACGCCCAAGGGGTTGAGCACGATGTCCACCGGGGTACCGTCGGCCAGGAAAGGCATGTCGGCATCGCGCACGATCTTCGAAACGATGCCCTTGTTTCCGTGGCGGCCGGCCATCTTGTCGCCCACGGTGAGCTTGCGCTTGTTGGCCAAGTACACCTTGGCGAGCTTCATGATGCCGTTGGGCAGTTCGTCGCCGATGCTCACCTGGAAGTTCTTGCGCTTGAAGGCACCGCTGATGTCGCTGTGGCGGATGGTGTAGTTGTGGATGAGCTGGCGCACCAGTTCGTTGGTCTTCTTGTCGGCGGTCCAGTCCGTGGGGTCCACGGTGATGTAGTCCACCTTCTCGAGCACCTTGGAGCTGAACTTCACGCCTTTGCGGATCTGCTCCTCCTTGTACTTGTTGAAGACGCCGTTAGAGTTTTCGCCGCCGATCAGGGTCATCAGCTTTTCCACCAGGAGGTTCTTCAGGTCGGCCAGTTCCTTGGCTTCCTCCTTGGCGATCTGCTCAATGATGGCCTTTTCGTTGCCCTTGGTCTTTTTGTCCTTGACGGCACGGGCGAAGAGCTTCTTGTCGATCACCACGCCCTTGGTGCTGGGCGGGGCCTTCATGGAAGCGTCCTTCACATCGCCGGCCTTGTCGCCGAAGATGGCGCGCAGCAGTTTTTCCTCGGGGCTGGGGTCGGTTTCGCCCTTGGGGGTGATCTTGCCGATGAGGATATCGCCTTCCTTGACTTCGGCGCCGATGCGGATCAGGCCGTTTTCGTCGAGGTCCTTGGTGGCTTCCTCGCTCACGTTGGGGATATCGGCGGTGAGTTCCTCCTGGCCGCGTTTGGTGTCGCGCACCTCCATGATGTATTCATCGATGTGGATGGAGGTGAACATGTCCTCGCGGGCCACGCGTTCGCTGATCACGATGGCATCCTCGAAGTTGAAGCCTTTCCAGGGCATGAAGGCCACCACCAGGTTGCGGCCGATGGCCAGTTCGCCTTCGGCGGTGCTGTATCCTTCGCAGAGGGTCTGCCCGGCGGTCACCTTCTCCCCTTTCACCACCAAGGGGCGCAGGTTCATGCAGGTGCTCTGGTTGGTCTTCATGAATTTGGTGAGCTTGTACTCCTTCTCATCGCCATCGAAGCTCACCACGCGCTGGTCCTCGCTGCGCTTGTAATCGATGATGATCTTGCTGCTGTCCACGTACTTCACCACCCCGTCGCCTTCGGCAGTGAGCAGCACCCGGCTGTCGTGCGCCACGCGCTCCTCCAGGCCGGTGCCCACGATGGGGGCCTCGGGGCGCAGCAGGGGCACGGCTTGGCGCATCATGTTGGAGCCCATCAGGGCGCGGTTGGCGTCGTTGTGCTCCAGGAAGGGGATCAGGCTGGCGGCGATGGAGGCGATCTGGTTGGGCGCCACGTCCATCAGTTCCAGTTCCTTGGGCTCCACCACCGGGAAATCGCCCATCTGGCGGGCCTTCACGCGGTTGCTGCGGAACTCGCCCGTTTCGGCCACGTCGGCATTGGCCTGGGCGATCATCTTCATGTCCTCCTCCTCGGCGCTCAGGTAGATCGGGGCGGCCTTCAGGTCCACTTTGCCCTCCTTCACCTGGCGGTATGGGGTTTCAATGAAGCCCAGGTTGTTGATCTTGCTGTACACGCACAAGGAGCTGATCAGGCCGATGTTCGGGCCTTCCGGCGTTTCAATGGTGCAAAGCCGGCCGTAGTGGGTGTAGTGCACGTCGCGCACCTCGAAGCCGGCGCGCTCGCGGCTGAGGCCTCCGGGCCCGAGGGCCGAGAGGCGGCGCTTGTTGGTGATCTCGGCCAGCGGGTTGGTCTGGTCGAGGAATTGGCTGAGCTGGTTGGTGCCGAAGAAGGAGTTGATCACCGAGCTCAACGTTTTGGCGTTGATCAGGTCGGTGGGGGTGAACACCTCGTTGTCGCGCACGTTCATGCGCTCGCGGATGGTGCGGGCCATGCGGGCCAGGCCCACGCCGAACTGGCTGTGGAGCTGTTCGCCCACGGTGCGCACGCGGCGGTTGCTCAAGTGGTCGATGTCGTCCACGTCGGCCTTGGAGTTCACCAGCTCGATCAGGTAGCGGATGATGGCGATGATGTCCTCCTTGGTGAGCACGCGCACGCTGAGCTCGCTTTCCAGGCCCAGCTTTTTGTTGATGCGGTAGCGCCCCACCTCGCCCAGGTCGTAGCGCTGCTCGCTGAAGAAGAGCTTGTCAATGACGCTGCGGGCCGTTTCCAGATCGGGCGGCTCGGCGTTGCGCAACTGGCGGTAGATCACTTCCACGGCCTCCTTCTCGGAGTTGGAGGTGTCCTTCTGCAGGGTGTTGTAGATCAGGGCGTAGTCGGCGGCGTTCACCCCGGCCTTGTGCAGGATGATGGTTTTCGCCCCGCTCTCGGCGATCTGCTCCACGTGCTGTTCCTCCAGGATGGTCTCGCGGTCAATGAGCACTTCGTTGCGCTCAATGGAGACCACTTCGCCGGTGTCCTCGTCCACGAAGTCTTCTACCCAGCTCTTGAGCACGCGTGCGGCAAGCTTGCGGCCCACGGCTTCCTTCAAGGCGGCCTTGGTCACCTTGATCTCGTCGGCCAGGCCGAAGATCTCCAGGATCTGCTTGTCGCTCTCGAAGCCGATGGCGCGCAGCAGGGTGGTCACCGGCAACTTCTTCTTCCGGTCGATGTAGGCGTACATCACGCCGTTGATGTCGGTGGCGAACTCGATCCAGCTGCCTTTGAAGGGGATCACCCGTGCGCTGTACAGCTTGGTGCCGTTGGCGTGGCGGCTCTGGCCGAAGAACACGCCGGGGCTGCGGTGCAGCTGGCTGACGATGACGCGTTCGGCACCGTTCACCACGAACGATCCCTTGGGGGTCATGTAGGGGATCTGGCCCAGGTACACGTCCTGTACGATGGTCTCGAAATCCTCGTGCTCCGGATCGGTGCAATAGAGCTTCAGTTTGGCCTTCAGCGGCACGCTGTAGGTCAGGCCGCGCTCCACGCATTCGTCGATGCTGTAGCGGGGCGGATCAATGAAGTAGTCGAGGAATTCGAGCACGAACTGGTTCCGGGTGTCCGTGATGGGGAAGTTCTCCATAAAAACCTTGAAGAGACCCTCATCGGCCCGGTTCTCGGGCAGGGTCTCGATCTGGAAGAACTCTTCGAAGCTCTTGAGCTGGATGTCCAGGAAATCCGGATAATCAGCAGGAAGAACGGAGGAACCAAAGTCAATGCGCTTGTTGCTGCGCGAAAGGGGCTTCGTCTGGGCCATGATGGAAGTGCTGGGGAATTTTCGAGCGACCGACGACAATGCGTACCGTTGGGATCCCGGGTACGGCAGGAAGGGGAACAGCCCGTTAACGGGCAAAAGGACCCCGAGGGGCCGGGCCTCCGCACTTGTGGCGGACCACCCGGCCCTCGATGTCCTTCAGATCGGGGCGATCACTTGACCTCAACTTCTGCCCCGGCTTCGGTCAGTTGCTGCTTCAGGCTCTCGGCTTCCTCCTTGGAAACGCCTTCCTTCAGGGGCTTGGGAGCGCCGTCCACCAGTTCCTTGGCTTCTTTGAGGCCCAGGCCGGAGAGTTCCTTCACCAGTTTCACCACGGCGAGCTTGTTGGCGCCGCCAGCCTTGAGGATCACGTCGAAGCTGGTCTTGGCCTCGGCTTCGGTGGCTCCGCCACCGCCTGCCACGGGGCCGGCAATGGCCACGGCGGCTGCTGCGGGTTCGATCTTGTATTCGTCCTTGAGGTACTGGGCCAGTTCATTCACCTCTTTCACGGTGAGGCCTACGAGCTGATCGCCCAGGTTCTTGATGTCTGCCATCTTTTGGTTTTGTTACTTGCGGTTGTTGGGAAGCGGACTGTGCGTAACGCGTTGTTGGTGCGGCCGCCCGTAGGGGCGGCCGCCCGATGTGGTAATTAGGCTTGAGCGCGGCTTTCGAGGGCTTTCACCAAGCCGGCGATCTTGTGGCCGCCGCCGCCTTGCAGGGCGCTCACCACGTTCTTGATCGGGCTTTGGAGCAGGCCGATGATCTCACCGATGAGCTCTTCGCGGCCCTTGAGCTCGCTGAGCACCACCAGCTGATTGTCTCCGATGAAGACGGCCTCATCGATCCAGGCGCTTTTGAGCATCGGGCGTTCGTCCTTCTTGCGGAAGTCGCGGATCACCTTGGCGGGCACATTGCCCTTCTCGGCGAAGAGCACGGCGGTCTGGCCTTTCAGCGTGGGGAAAAGCTCGCTGTAGTTCTTGCCTTCCACGCGCTCCATGGCTTTGCGGAGCAAGGTGTTCTTCACCACCTTCATCCGCACGCCGCCCTTGTTGCAGGCGCGTCGGAGGTTGCTGGTGCTTTCGGCGGTCATGGAGCTGGCGTCGGTGAGATAGAGCACGTTGGCGTTCTCGATCTCGCCCACCAGTTGGGCGATGGCTTGGTCTTTTTCTGCGCGGGTTGCCATTGTTCTGCTTTCTTGTTTGGGGGCGTGGAGGCCACGCCTTGCCTGATGTTATCCCACCACGCGGGTATCCACTTTAATGCCCGGCCCCATGGTGCTGCTCACGGAAATGCTGCGGATATAGGCGCCCTTGGCGGTGCTCGGCTTGAGCTTCATCAAGGTCTGGAGCAGCTCGTTGGCGTTCTCGGAGAGCTTTTCGGCGGCGAACGAGGCCTTTCCGATCACGGCGTGTATCACACCGGCCTTGTCCACCTTGAAGTCGATCTTGCCGGCCTTCACTTCCTGGGTGGCCTTGGCCACGTCCATGGTCACGGTGCCCGTCTTGGGGTTGGGCATCAGGCCGCGGGGGCCGAGCACCCGGCCCAGCGCACCCACTTTGGCCATCACGTTGGGGGTGCAGATGATCACATCCACATCCGTCCAGCCGCCTTTGATCTTTTCCACGTATTCATCCAGGCCGGCCATGTCCGCGCCGGCGGCCATGGCTTCCTCGCACTTGGCGGGGTCGGCCAGCACCAGCACGCGCACCGTGCGGCCGGTGCCGTGGGGCAGGCTCACGGTGCCGCGCACCATTTCGGTGCTCTTCTTGGGGTCTACGCCCAGGCGCACGGCGATGTCCACCGTGGCATCGAACTTCGTGGTGCTGGTCTTCTTCACCAGGTTGGTGGCTTCCAGCAGGTCGTATGCCTTGCTGGCATCATACAGGGCTGTGGCAGCCTTGCGTTTTTTGGTCAATTGTGCCATGGCTTCCGGTTAGTTAAGCGGGCTCTCGCCGGTTACGGTGATGCCCATGGAGCGGGCCGTGCCGGCCACCATGCTCATGGCGCTCTCCAAGGTGAAACAGTTCAGGTCGGGCATTTTGTCCTCGGCAATGGCCTTCACCTGCTCCCAGGTTACGCTGCCCACCTTGTCGGTCTGCGGTACGCCGCTGCCCTTCTTGGCTTTGGACATCTCCAGCAGCTGCACGGCCGCCGGCGGGGTTTTGATGATGAAGTCGAAGGACTTGTCCGCATACACGGTGATCACCACGGGCAGCACCTTGCCGGCCTTGTCCTGCGTGCGGGCATTGAACTGCTTGCAGAACTCCATGATGTTCACTCCTTTGGCGCCCAATGCGGGGCCTACCGGGGGGGCGGGGTTCGCCGCGCCTCCTTTTACCTGGAGCTTTACCAGCCCCGTGATCTCCTTTGCCATGCTTCTGGTTTTATGTCCTGTTTAACGCCTTCGTTGTGTTGGCTCGGACGGTTGGTTTCTCTTGCCGGTCACGGATCGCGATCCGCCTTTACACTTCTTTTTCCACTTGCATGAAGCTCAGTTCCAGCGGGGTCCTTCTTCCGAAGATCTTCACCATTACCTTGAGCTTCTTTTTCTCCTCGTTGATCTCCTCGATGGTACCGTTGAACCCGTTGAACGGCCCGTCGATCACCTTCACGCCTTCTCCCACGTGGTAGGGGTTGTAGGGTGATTCCTCGGCATCGGCCAGTTCGTCCACCGTGCCCAGGATGCGGTTCACCTCGCTCTGGCGCAAGGGAACCGGATCGCCGCCTTTCTCGGCTCCCAGGAAGCCGATCACGTTGGTGATCTGCTTGAGGGTGTGCGCGGTTTCGCCGCTCAGGTCGGCTTCCAGCAGCACGTAGCCGGGGAAGAAGTTGCGCTCCTTGCTCACCTTCTTCCCTTCGCGGATCTGGTAGAACTTCTCCATGGGGATCAGCACCTGGGCGATGTAGTGGCCTAGGTTGGAGCGGCGGATCTCCGCGTCGATCAGCTCCTTCACCTTCTTCTCCTTCCCGCTTACCGCACGAAGGACGTACCATTTTTTATTGCTGGTGGCTACGCTCATCCTTAGTGCCCCATGAATTTGTACAGGAAACCCAGGATCCCCTTCCAGAAATTGGTGTTGCCCATGTTGTGCACGCCGAAGATGAAATCCATCAGGAAGATGAGCAGCGCCACGATCAGGGTGGAGATGAGCACCAGGATCGAACTGCTCTGCAATTCCTTCCAGGTGGGCCAGCTCACCTTGTTGACGAGCTCATTGTAGCTTTCGCTCAGGTATGTTTTGAAGCTTGCCACTGTTGATCGCTTTAGCACGGGAGGCAGGAATCGAACCCGCAGCCTACGGTTTTGGAGACCGTCGCTCTACCAATTGAGCTACTCCCGTTCGTTCCTTGTTCCGGTGCGTTCACCTTTCGGCGGCAAAGGCCGTTCCGCGGTTGCGGAACGGCCCTGCCGCCCAGGGTGGAGGGTTGCTTACTTGATGATCTCGGTCACCTGGCCGGCACCCACGGTACGCCCACCCTCGCGGATGGCGAATCGCAGGCCCTTGTCCATGGCGATCGGCACGATCAGTTTCACGGTGATGGTCACGTTGTCGCCGGGCATCACCATTTCACGGCCGGCCTCCATGGTGATCTCGCCGGTCACGTCCGTGGTGCGGAAGTAGAACTGCGGGCGGTACTTGTTGTGGAAAGGGGTGTGGCGGCCGCCCTCCTCTTTCTTCAACACGTAGATCTCCCCTTTGAACTCGGTGTGCGGGGTGATGCTGCCGGGCTTGGCGATCACCATGCCGCGGCGGATCTGGTTCTTTTCAATGCCGCGCAGCAGCAGGCCCACGTTGTCGCCGGCCTCGCCGCGGTCGAGCAGCTTCTTGAACATCTCCACGCCGGTGCAGGTGCTGGTGAGCTTCTCCTCCTGCATGCCGATCACTTCCAAGGGGTCGCCGGTCTTCACCACGCCCAGCTCGATGCGGCCGGTGGCCACGGTACCGCGGCCGGTGATGGAGAACACGTCTTCCACGCTCATCAGCAAGGGCTTTTCCACATCGCGCGGGGGGATGGGGATCCAGTTGTCCACGGCCTCCATCAGGGCCATCACGGTATCCACCCATTTGGCTTCCCCGTTCAGGGCGCCCAGGGCGCTGCCGCGGATCACCGGGGTGTTGTCGCCGTCGTACTCGTAGAAGGAGAGCAGCTCGCGGATCTCCATTTCCACCAGGTCGAGCAGTTCGGCGTCATCCACCAGGTCCACCTTGTTCATGAACACCACGATCTTGGGCACGCCCACCTGGCGGCCCAGCAGGATGTGCTCACGGGTTTGGGGCATGGGGCCGTCGGTGGCGGCAACCACCAGGATGGCGCCGTCCATCTGGGCGGCACCGGTCACCATGTTCTTCACGTAGTCGGCGTGGCCGGGGCAATCCACGTGGGCGTAGTGCCGGTTGGCGGTGGAATACTCCACGTGGGAGGTGTTGATGGTGATACCACGCTCTTTTTCCTCGGGCGCATTGTCGATGGAATCGAAGCTGCGTGCCTCGGAGAGGCCCTTGTCGGCCAGCACCTTGGTGATGGCGGCGGTCAGGGTGGTCTTGCCGTGGTCAACGTGGCCGATGGTGCCGATGTTGAGGTGCGGCTTGGTGCGTTGGTAGGTTTCCTTTGCCATGGGTATCCTTATGGGTGATTGTGGTCGGTTGGTGTTGCTCTGTTCACGTTTGGTCCGGGTTGGTGCCCTTCCTTTCTGTACGTGCCTGTGCCGGCTGCTGCTGATGATCGGGCCTGGTTGCCCAGGCCTGGAGCCTTTGGCGGGAATTGAACCCGCGACCTCTTCCTTACCAAGGAAGTGCTCTACCTCTGAGCTACAAAGGCCTTTGTATTGTCGTTGGTGCCGGGGCCCCTGGAAGCGGGGCCATGGCGGTAGAGCGGGAGACGAGATTCGAACCCGCGACATTCAGCTTGGAAGGCTGATGCTCTACCAACTGAGCTACTCCCGCTTGGTATCCGGTACCGGTGGCCCGGTGATGGCTCCGTGAGAAATGGTGGGGAGAGCAGGATTCGAACCTACGAAGTCGTAAGACAGCAGATTTACAGTCTGCCCCCGTTGGCCGCTTGGGTATCTCCCCATGGTCCTTTCACGGAGCCAATGAAGGGACTCGAACCCCCGACCGGCTGATTACAAATCAGCTGCTCTACCAGCTGAGCTACATTGGCGTGTACAGCAAGGAAAAGAACACTTCCGGCCCGCTTCCGGAGCATGCATACCCCCGGAATTGGGCCTGCAAATGTATACAAAAGGCTGAAGCCACCAAATACAAGCGGCCGTGATCTGCATCACGGCCGCCGTTAAAGGTTGAAAACGCCCGCTGGGCGCGGGTTAGCAGGTGTCAGCGCACTTCGCGCATTTTCGCCTTGTCCTTCTCCACCTGGTTGCGCAGGGCCTCAATGGTGTTCACGGCGGCCTCCTCGAAGCTGGTGGCGCGCCGCTTGGCAAAGAGGTCGTTGCCCGGCACATTGAGGCGGATCTCCACGTGCTTGTTTTCCGGGCGCTCGCCGTCGGGGCCCACGCGCAAGGTGACATCCCCGGAGAGGATGCTGTCATGGAACAGGGTGAGCTTGGCGAGCTTCTCCTTGATGAAGTCCACCAGTTTGATGTCGGCGTCGAAATGGAGGGAATGCACGTTCACGTTCATGGCAGGAAAGTGTTTTTAAAGGTGCGAGGGTTCTTCGGGCCCGCCGCGCGGATGGGCCTGGCGGTGGGCTTGCTTGAGCTTCTCAATGGTATTGTGCGTGTACACCTGGGTGGCCGCCAGGTTGGCATGGCCCAGCAGTTCCTTTACGGCGTTGAGGTCCGCGCCATGGTTGAGCAGGTGGGTGGCGAAGGTGTGGCGCAACACGTGGGGGCTTCGTTTATCCTGGGTGGTGACCGCACTAAGGTAATGCTTCACCAAGGATTGTACGGTGCGCCTCGGCAGCGGGTTGCCATCGGTGTTCAGGAACAGGGCACTGCCGGTTGCCGGCCCCAACGCGGCCCGTGCCGGCAGATACACCTGCAACAACTGCACCAGCGGCGCGGCCAAGGGAATGATGCGCTCCTTGTTGCGCTTGCCCAGTACGCGCACCGTTCCGCGCGCCAGGTCGAGGCTGGAAGGGGTCAAGCCGGTGAGCTCGGCCAAGCGCATGCCCGTTCCATAGAGCAGCTCCATGACCAGCTTGTCCCGCAAGCCCGTGAATCCTTCCGGCCAGGTCAGCTGGTCGAACAATTGCGCCATGCTGCGCTCGGGCACGAACTCCGGCAGGCGTTTGGGTGTTTTCGGCGGTGTGATCAAGGCCGTGGGGTCCCGGTCCAAGGCACCCACGGTGCGGGCAAAGCGGTAGAAGGCCCGCAACGCACTGAGCTTGCGGTTCACCGTACGGGCCCCTACCCCGCCTTCCATCAAGGCCATCATCCAGGCGCGTACCGCCCTGCCATCGGCTTGGGCCAAGCCGTCCACTGCGCAAGCTTGCCGGAGGTATTGGGCGAACTGGCCCAGGTCGCGCCGGTAGGCCTGCACGGTAAGCGGGCTGGCACGCTGCTCATAGGCCAGGTGTTCCAGGAAGCGATCAACCATGTGCGGCGCGGGTGTACATGCAAAAAAGGCGAACGGACCGGGCGGTCCGTTCGCCTGCAAAGGCTTGTTCTCTACAACGGGCTGGTGAAAGCAGGCTTACTGCTCCCCCCCGTAGGTCTCCAGCTTGTACACGGCGCGCAGCTTTTCCACGCGGCGTTCCACGGAAGGCTTGGTGAAATACTGGCGGCGGCGCAGTTCGCGCAGCTTGCCCGTGCGGTCGAACTTCTTCTTGAACTTCTTCAACGCCTTGTCGATGGGCTCGCCTTCCTTCACCGGGATGATCAGCATGTTGCTTTTTTCTGAATGGGGGTGCAAATATAGTGATCCTTCCGATCGGTGCAAGAACCATGCATTGCCCGGTGAAAGGCAGGTCCTGGTTTCCCGCTACAGGTTCCCGGCCCGACGGTTGATGGCGCTCATTCACGCAAAATATCCCGGCTGATCACCAGCTTTTGGATCTCGCTGGTGCCTTCGCCGATGGTGCAGAGCTTGCTGTCGCGGTAGAATTTCTCCACGGGGAAGTCCTTGGTGTAGCCGTATCCGCCGAAGATCTGCACGGCGTCGGTGCTCACCTGCACGCTCACTTCACTGGCGTAGTACTTGGCCATGGCGCCCTCCTTGCTCATGCGCTGGCCCTTGTTCTTAAGGTCGCTGGCGCTGCGGATCAACAGCTCGGCGGCTTCGATCTTGGTGGCCATGTCGGCCAGTTTGAAGCTGATGGCCTGGAACTCGGAGATCGGCTTCCCGAACTGGTGGCGCTCCTTGGCGTAGGCCACGCTGGCATCCATGGCGCCCTTGGCGATGCCCAAGGCCAATGCCGCAATGCTGATGCGGCCGCCGTCCAGCACCTTCATGGCCTGTTGGAAGCCCTCCCCCACCTGGCCCAGCACGTTCTCTTCCGGGATGCGGCAGTCCTGCAGGATAACTTCGGCGGTTTCGCTGGCGCGCATGCCCAGCTTGTTCTCTTTTTTACCGGCCAGCAGGCCCTTGGTGCCGCGTTCCACCACAAAGGCGGTCATGCCGTGGCTGTCGAGCGGTTCACCGGTGCGGGCCATCACCACCATCACGTCGCTGCTGATGCCGTGGGTGATCCAATTCTTGGTGCCATTGAGCACCCACTCCTTGCCTTCCTTGCGGGCGGTGGTGGCCATGCGCATGGCATCGCTGCCGGTACCGGCCTCGGTAAGGGCCCATGCGCCGAGCCATTCGCCGGTTGCCAGCTTGGTAAGCCACTTCTTCTTCTGGGCATCTTTGCCGAAGTACATGATGTGGCCCGTGCAGAGCGAGTTGTGCGCGGCCACGCTGAGGCCCACGCTGCCACATACGCGCGCCACCTCCACGATGGTGTCCACGTATTCGTGGTAGCCCAGGCCGGCCCCGCCGTATTCCTCGGGCACCAGCACGCCCAGCATGCCCGCCGGGCCGAAGTGCTGTTTGAACAGGTCGATGGGCATGTGCTGGCGCTCGTCCCAATCCATCAAATGCGGCCGCAATTCGCGTTGAACCAGGTCGCGCACGGCCTGGGCGATCATTTGTCCGTTTTCAGAAGTGCTGAATTCCATGTCTTGTTGAATAGTTGCCCTTGGGGGAATTTGAGAATGAACGAGGCTGCAAAGTAAACCGCTCCGAGCGCACCCGGAAGCAAGCTTCCGCTCCGGATCATTCGTCAATGGTGAGGTAGGCGGCCATGCGCAGGCGGATGCTGTCGGTGACCAGCACGCAACCGGAGATCTCATCCACGGTCCTGAACGGACCATGCTGGTCGCGGTAGGCCAGGAGCGCACGGGCCACCTTCCAGCCCATGTAGGGGTGCGGGCCGAGCTCCTCCACCGTGCAGGTGTTCAAGTTGAAAGTTCGCGCAAGGCTTGGGTCCACCGTGAGCCTGCTTTTCAGCTCGAAGACTGCATCGGGCTTGTTGCGCAGGATGGGAACTTCCTGCAACTGGTTCAAGCTGGTGTATCCGCCCAGGCGGTCGCGGTAGCGCAGGATGCTGCGGGCAAAGGCCGGCCCGATGCCGCGCACGGCCACCAGCGCGGTGGAATCCGCCTTGTTCAGCTCCACCAGGCTGGTTGCGCCCCTGTTGTCCGGCCATGGTCGCCGTGAACCGCTGCTGTCGTCCGGCCATTTCCCGGGCTTTGCTTCATGGGGTGCTTTGCCCGAGGGGAGCTGGTCGGGCAGCAAGATGTAGGGTTCCCACCGGGCAAACAGGTCCGGGTCGATCACACGCATGCGTGCCAAGTCGGCCTTGGTGCGAAATCGTCCGCCGCGGGATTCGTAACGGTGGATGGAGGCGGCCTGGCGTTCGCTCAAGCCAAGCAGCAGCCACTGGTCCGTCGGCAATCCGTTGGGGTCAAAGCGGAAGAGCCGCACTTCGTCCTCCGGTTGTTGCCTTCGGTCTTCGGCCCGGCCGGTGGAATCGCGCATGGACGCCCATACCACGCGGATGGCTTCACGATCGGCGAGCATCGGCGGGCGGATCCATTGTTCCCATGTGACCCAGGCGGCGGCCACCAAGCACAGCGCCAGCACGATCACAAATGCCGAGCGTTCGCCCTTGTGCATGGCGAAGAGGTCCTTGAGCTCCTCCCGCCAGTTCCTATGTTGTCTTCGGCGCGCCATGCGCCGTGAAGCTATGCTTCCAGTTGATCCCGCAAAATGGCGAGGCCTTCCTCAAAGCCGCGCGGGGCATAGCCCAGCTCGCGGCGGGCCTTGTCCAGCACAAAGCCGGTAACGGGCGGACGCTTGGCGGGCTGGCCCAGGCTGTCGCTTTTCACCGGCGTTACCCCCGTGGTGGGCAGCTTGAAAAAGGCGCCCACGCGCTGCACCAGTTCCAGGATGCTCATGCCGTCCGGGCCACTGAGGTGAAAGATGCCCGTGGCCTGCTGCTTGGCGATGCGGATACAGCCATCGGCCAAATCCTCGGCCAAGGTGGGCATGCGCCACTGATCGTCCACCACGCTGATGGGGGTGCCTTTTTCCAGCGCACCCTTCGCCCAGAGCACCACGTTGCTCCGGCTCAACCCCTTCGCAATGCCGTACACAATGATGGTGCGGGCAATGGCCCAACGCTCCAACCCGGCCTGCTGCACCAGGCGCTCGCCGTCCAACTTGCTGTGGCCGTAGATGCTCAACGGGGCGGGCCGGTCCTCTTCCTGGTACGGGCCGTGCTTTCCATCGAAAATGAAGTCGGTGCTGAGGAAGATGAAGTGGCTGCCGTGCCGTTTGGCGGCCTGCACCAAGTGTTCGGTAGCGGTGACGTTCTGCAGCTGGCAGGCTGCGGGGTCCAGCTCACAAGCATCCACGTTGGTCATGGCGGCGGTGTGGATCACCACCTGCGGGCGGAAGGCGTCAAAGGCCGCGTCCACGGCTGGCTGCTGGGTGATGTCCACGGAACGGTAGCGCGTGCCCAATTGATCCACAGTTCGGTCCTCCCCGCGTGAAGTGGCCAGCAGTTCCACGTCGGTATCGTTGCGCAGTGCAGCAATCAGTTTCTGGCCCAGCAGGCCGTTGCTTCCGGTGATGTGGATGCGCATGGCGGGCGAAGGTAGGAGCCGCTGTGAATGCAGGTGGTAGGTGGTAGGTGGTAGGTGGCATGATTGAATGGGGACCGCATAGGCGCCAAGCGATCCGTTTCGTGTGAATGCCCTGGAATCGAACCCGGCCGCAACTGGCGTGTACCGGGTGGTAATTCCAACCACATCCGCCCACCATGCGATCCATTGTGCTTTTCCTCTCTACCCTCCTCTACTCCGCGCTCTGCGCACAATCCATCAGCGGCAACCTCAACGCGGGCACTGGGAGCGCCAGCTTGGGCTACGGCAATGTGGACATCTACCGCGGCGACAAGTTGGTAGCCTCGGTGCTTACCGACCGCTACGGCAACTTCAACGTCCGCCTGGACACCGGCCTGTACCGCTGCGTGGTGAGCTACGACGGCTACGTGAGCAGCACGAAGACCGTGCGGGTGAAGGCCGACGAGAAGGTGGACTTTGCCGTGGCCAAGGAAACCGGCACGCCGAAAGGTGCCGCCCTTACCAACGAGAGCAAAGTGATGACCACCTACTCCATGGCGGACGCCGCGCCGGATTACGGCCGCCATGCCCGCACAAGTGGCGGGGAGTTCGCCCCCGCAAACGCTTCGTGGCCCGGCACATTCAACTCCCGCACCACAGGCGCGTCCGAGGGCGTGCTCACCGCCGGTGAGGTGAATGATTTCGCCAAGTGGCAACAATGGACGGATCTCTCGGCCGAGGCCCTGTCCGGCTTGCGCAAGGCGTGGGGCATGGCGCCCAACGGCCGCTACACCCTGGCCCTGCAAACGCCGCAGGGCCTGCCCTTGACCGATGCACACGTACGGCTTGTGCATGGAAGCGATGTGCTCTACCAGGCGCACACCGACAACACGGGGAAAGCCGAGCTCTGGGCCTCGCTGGATGCGCTGGACACCTCGGAACGGGAGCGCTTGCAGCTGCACGTGGAATACGGAGGGCGGAGCTTCCGTGTGGAGGATGCGCAACCCTTCACCCGGAAGGTGAACCGCTTGGTGGTAGACATGCCGTGCGGCCCGAGCGAGGCCGTGGACGTGGCATTCTTGGTGGATGCCACCGGCTCCATGCAGGACGAGATCGACTTTTTGAAGGCGGAGATGAATGACATCATCTACCGCAGCAAGCGCATCGGCGACCAGCTCAGCTTCCGCTTCGCCAACGTATTTTACCGCGACGCGGGCACCAATGATGAATACACCACGCGCAGCATGGACTTCACGCCGGTGCTCTCCACGGCGGTGAACTTCATTTCGGCCCAGCGCGCCGACGGCGGCGGTGATACGCCGGAGGCCGTGGAGATCGCCCTGGACAGCGCGATCAACGGCCTTTCGTGGAGCACCACCGCCCGTGCGCGGATCCTCTTCTTCGTGCTGGACGCGGGGCCGCACCTCACCCCGGCGGTGAAGCAGCGCATGCGCGAACTGGCGGCACAGGCAGCAGCCAAGGGCATCCGCATCGTGCCGGTGGCCGCCAGCGGCACGGACAAGGGCACCGAATACCTGATGCGCAGCTTGGCCTTGGCCACCAACGGCAGCTACACCTTCCTCACCGACCACAGCGGTGTGGGGCGGCCGCATACAGCTCCCAGCACGGACAAGTTTGAAGTGGAAAAACTGAACGGCCTGCTGGTGCGCATCCTGAAAAGCTTCACGTACATGCCCGATTGCCAACAGCAGCTCCCCGAACTGGCGTTGGACTATCCGGATTCCACGGTGCAAGCGCCCCTTTCCTCCGACAGCACCACGGCCATTCCCGAAGGAGGCCCGGGGCAAGCCACACTTCGGTGGAGCTACTGGCCGAACCCGACCTCCGGCTTGGTGAACATCACGGCGGATGCGGAGATCCCCGAGCTCTACATCACCGACCTCAGCGGTAAGGTGCTGCAAGTGATGAAGGGACTGAAGGACGCGCGCACCATGCAGATCGACCTCAGCGCTTATGCCACCGGCATCTACCTTATCCGCTATCCGTACGGCAGCAATTGGTTCAGTGGCAAGGTGGTGCTGCAGCGAAGTTGACGCGAAGCAGGTCAAGGGGGCTCACGCGAAGACGCAAGGCGCCAAGAATGCCGGGCAACCGCCAAGACGCCAAGCACGCCAAGGGGATCACGCGAAGGCGCGAAGAGTGCGAGGTTACCGCCAAGACGCCAAGTGCGCCAAGGGGCTCACGCAAAGACGCGAAGGCGCCAAGAATGCGAGGTTACCGCCAAGACGCCAAGTGCGCCAAGGGGCCCACGCGAAGTCGCGAAGGCGCGAAGAGTGCGAGGTTACCGCCAAGACGCCAAGTGCGCCAAGGGGCCCACGCGAAGAGGCGAAGTGCGCCGGAATGGAGTGTAGCCAACAGCCTGCCGCTAGTTCTTCTGCGGCATTGGTCCGCGCAGGTGGATCACCAAGCCGTTGAGGAAGTTGCGCAGCACCTGGTCGCCGGCCTCCATGTACTTGGGATGGTCTTCCTTTCGGAACAGGTCGTTCACCTGGCTGGTGGTCATGTGGAAATCCACCAAGGCGAGGATCTTCACGATGTCGGTGTCGTGGAGCTTGAGGGCCACGCGCAGCTTTTTGAGGATGTCATTGTTGGTCATCCCCGGTTCACCATTCCCAAACGGTGCTGCGCCGTTGGAAGGGCCGCTTGATCCGCTCCTTGTGGTGGAGCACGAAGGCCATCACCAGGTAGGCCACGATGTTCAGGCCCGCCGTGGCAAAACCCAAGTAGATGAAGCTGAGCCGCACCTGTTCCGTTTTGATGTTGAGCTTGTGGGCCCACCATTCGCACACGCCGAAGGCATGGTGCTCAAAGTAGGTTTTGATGCGGTCGATCATGGTTTTGAGGGGTGCAATTTAGTAAGCCAACGATGGTTGGAACGAAGGGGGTGGATCGTGGCGGGCATGGTGCCGGGTGTAGGGCATAGTTCGTAGGGCATAGTTCATAGGGCATAGTTCGTAGGGCATAGTTCGTAGGGCATAGTTCGTAGGGCATAGTTCGTAGGGCATAGTTCGTAGGGCATAGTTCGTAGGGCATAGTTCGTAGGGCATGGATCGTGGTATGCCACTCACCATGCCCTACGAACTACAAACTATGCCCTGTCCACCCCTTTATGCAGCTGCACGCCGATGGCGCAAACCAGGCAGCGGTGCTCCGTGCAATAGCGGTTGCGCAGCTCGATCAGGGCTTGGCTTTGGCCTGCGGAAGTGGCTGGCACACCCACGGAGGCCCATTCGCGCAGAATGGCATTGCGCTCGGCGGGAAGGTGTTCCAGCAGGGCCAGCGCACGATCTTCCCACGGCTGGTGCCCGCGGATGCGGCCCAAGGCGAAGAGATAGGGCACGATGCTGTTGATGATCAGGCCGTCCGCCGAGCTGCGGCCGAAGCGCTTGCTGCTTGGCGCACCCGGTTTGCCGAAGCGATAGTGATCATTCCAGTAGCCGTGGGGCTGCACCTCCAGCAGGGCTTGCACCGGTGCGGGTTCATCGTGGACCAGCAAGTCGTCATAGCCGTGCTTGGAGGTGGTGAGCAGTGCCGCCCACTGCGCCAGGCGCACCGTGGGGAAATTGGGCGGACGCAGGCGGCCGAAGTTCCACGCGGCGCACGGTACGGGCCTGAGGCCGTGCAGCTTGGCCAACCAACGGTATTCCTGCTGCAGCGCCAGCGGATGTTCTTCCTCGAACGCTCCTTCCAAAAAGCCCGCCTGACCAAAGAGCAATGCTTCCACCCGGCGGGGATCATCGCGGTATTTGAGCAGCAGCTTCAGCGGCAACGCTTGCGCCAGCATGGCGAAGGGTTCGGCGTTCACCGGGCCGCCCAGGGCCTTGAGCAGCATGTGGTGCAGGGTTTCGGTGGCATCGTTGCCCAAGCGGCGGTATACGGCCTCCACTTCCTTGGCCTTCCTTTCCAAGCGCTCCACCAGCAAGCGTTCCTGCCAAAGCCGGATGCGGGCCGGGTCCACGCCGTGCAGATGCGGTGCGCAGGGCACGGTGCGCCTGGCGGTCATCAACTCTTGGTGCAGGTGAAGGTTCCGCTCGTCAATGCGGCCGCGCAGTTCCACGGTGGGCAGGCAACGCCCAACCTGTGTTTGAATAGCGCCATCGTGCCGGTACACGGTGTGCAGCACCACGTTGTTGTACGCGGGATCGTGCTGGTGCCCGTGGGCGTTCCAATCACTGCTGCGCAGGTGTACCTCCACGTTGCCCGCCCACTCCTGCCCGCCGATGCGCACGCGGGCATCGCGCAGGTCCGGCCCGCCGTTCAACTGGATGCGCCCGGGGTGCAACACTTCCAACGGCTCCGCCTCCGTGGTGCGCAGCTCATGGGCATCATACAGGCCCGCTTCCCAGATGAACTGCAGCAGGTCTTCGCCGTAGGGAAAGGCGGGGTCGAGCAACAGGTCCGTTGCACCTGTTTCCACATGCTCCCGGGTAGTCGTGGCTTCCGTGTGCTCCATGCCGGTTTTTTCGTCATGCCTCCGGTGATCAAGGTAGGGAATAGTTCGTGGTTCGTGGCGAAGAGGGGCCGGACGCAGCGAGCAGGCGGCAGTGGGCAGGCGGCAGTGGTCAGGCGGCAGGAAGCAGTGCGCACCCCGCAACTCCACGCCGCTGACAACTACGAACTACGCCCTACGAACTATTCCCCGATCCAGCAACGCCGCCTCCATGACCCGTTGCAGCCCTTCGGCCGCTTCACGCGCCTTGGTGATCGCTTCCGCTTGCTTGCCGGCGTACAAGATGCCGCGTGAGGAGTTGATCAACAGGCCGCCGTCCTTGGTCATGCCAGCCTGAAGTACGGCTTGGAGGTCACCGCCTTGGGCGCCTACGCCGGGCACAAGGAAGAAGTGCTCCGGGGCTATGGCCCTGGCCTGTTTCAGCAATTCGGGCCGGGTGGCGCCGGTCACGAACATCAGCTCGTGCGGGCCGCCCAGCTCGGCCGTGCGCTTCATCACGCGCTCAAAAAGCCGTTGGCTACCGTCTTCCACCGGCAGGAACTGGAAATCCATGGCTCCCTCGTTGCTGGTGACGGCCAGCACGATGGCCCACTTGCCCGGGCGGCCCAGGAAAGGCGTGATGCTGTCGCCGCCCATGTACGGGGCTACGGTAATGGCGTCGAACTCCAAGTGGTCAAAAAAGGCCTCGGCGTACTTGCGGGCGGTGTTGCCGATGTCGCCGCGCTTGGCATCGGCGATGATGAAACAATCGCCTACGCTGCGGATGTAGGCCACGGTGCTTTCCAGGTCGCGCCAGCCGGCCGCGCCGTTCGCTTCATAAAAGGCCAGATTGAGCTTATAGGCCACCGCGGCGTGGTGCGTGGCTTTGACGATGGCGTGGTTGTAGGCCCGGATGGGATCATGCAGCTCGCGGAACGGTGCGGGCAACAGGTGCAATTCGGTGTCCAAGCCCACGCACAGCAGGCTGCGTTTCTGCTTGATGATGCGGATCAGGTCCTCGCGCTTCATGGCCGGTTCACGGTGATCGGGCCGCAAAGGACGGCAATACCGGGCAACTTGCCACAACAGACCGGGGCGCGCATCCTGCCCACCCGCCTACATTTGGCCGCCATGGCAGGCACCCTGCTCGCATGCGGCTATGCCGCCCTGTTCCTGCTGCTGATCCGCAAGCTCAGGTTCTTCCAAGTGCCCGGCCTTGGCAACCGCGCCATTGGCGGCCTTTTCCTGCTGAAGGTGGCCGCCGGCACCGCGCTCTGGGCGGTGTACACGTACCACTATACCGATCGATCCACGGCGGACATCTTCAAGTTCTTCGACGACGGCAACGTGATGTTCAGCGCCTTGCCGGACTACCCGATGGACTATTTGCGGATGGTGACCGGCATCGGCAATGATGCCCCCCGCTTTGATGAGCGCTACTACTCGGCGATGAACAATTGGTACCGGCGCTGGGACACCGGCTATTACAACGATGCCCACACCATGATCCGCTACAGCGCGCTCGTGCGGATCTTCTCCTTCGGCGTGTACCATGTGCACACGGTCTTCACGGCGTTCCTGTCCTTGGTTGGCTTGGTGGCGTTGTACAAAACCTTCATCGGCTTCGTCCCGGGCTTGGGGCGGGCGCTGGCATGCGGCCTGTTCCTGTGGCCCAGTGTGCTCTTCTGGGGCAGCGCCCCCATCAAGGAAGCCCTCTTGTTCTTCGGCCTGGGCTTGTTCCTGTGGCAGTTGTTCCGCAGGATGGATGCCCCCCTGCCCTGGCATGGCTGGGCACTGCTGGTGCTGGGCCTGTTGGTACAGCTGGGGCTGAAATCGTATGTGCTGGCCTGCATGGTGCCCGGCTTGGCCGCCCTGTGGTGGTGCCGCCGCACGAACAACCGGAATCCTTGGCTGAAGTACCTGGCGGCGCACGCGGCAGCGGCCGCGCTGGTGATCGCTGCTCCGTTGCTGGCGCCCGGCCTGGACGTGGCCGCCATGGTGCAGCAGAAACAACGGGACATGCTGGGCGTGGTGGCTGCCACACACCCCGGGAGCTTTGTGCCCGTTGACCCGATGGCCCCGGGCCTGGGCGGATTGATCGCCGAGCTTCCCCATGCCCTGTACCTCACCTTCCTGTCGCCATTCAACACCTGGCATCTTGGAGCATGGGGGCTGTTGGCATCATTGGAGAACCTGTTGCTGTTGGCCATCATCCCCTTGGGCGCTGCCTTGGCCAAACCGTGGCGGCAAGTGGACATGCCCTTGCTGCTGTTCTGCCTGGCATTTTGCCTGCTGCTGGGCCTGCTGATCGGCTGGACCACGCCCGTGGTGGGCGCCTTGATGCGCTACCGCGTACCGCTCCTCCCCTTCTGGTCACTGGCCTGCCTGCTGCTGATCGACCCCGCCAGAACCGCCCGTTGTACCAAGCTCCTGAAACCATGAGACCCACCATCCTGACCTTGCTTGCTTGCGCCTTGCTCAGCGCCTGTGCCTATAAGAACAAGGAGGTGGACCTGGTGGTGCACAACGCACAGATCTTCACCATGGACGGGGCAGGCACCAAGCAGACCGCCATGGCGATCAAGGACGGACGCATCGTGGAAATGGGGCCCGAATACCAGATCCTCAACCGCTACCGGGCAAAAAAGGTGTATGATGCGGCGGCCAAGTGCATCTACCCCGGCTTCATCGACGGGCATTGCCACTTCCTGGGCTACGGCCTGAACAAACAGAAGGTGAACCTGGCCGGTGCGGACAGCTGGACCGAAGTGGTGCAACGGGTAACGGCCTTCGCCCAAGCACACCCGGGAACAGGCTGGATCCTGGGCCGCGGCTGGGACCAGAACCGTTGGCCGGGGCAGGCCAATCCGGTGAACGACACCTTGAACCTGTTGTTTCCGGACCGGCCCGTGCTGCTGCAGCGCGTGGACGGCCATGCCGCCGTGGTGAACCAAAAAGGATTGGACCTCGCCGGCCTCAACGCCGAAAGCACCGTTGCCGGGGGGCTGCTCGAAAAACGGAACGGCCGCCTCACCGGGCTATTGGTGGACAATGCCGTGAGCGTGTTCCAGCAGATCTTCAACGATGCGGACGAAACCACCAAGCGCCAAGCCCTGCTGGATGCCCAGGCGGATTGTTTCGCCGCCGGGCTCACCATGGTGTGCGACGCGGGCCTGGATGCCGGCACCATCAGCCTGATCAAGGCCATGCATGCTGAGGGCGCCTTGAAAATGCGGGTGTACGCAATGCTCGCCGATGACAGCGCCAACTTCGCCCAGTATGCTTCCGGGCCGTTCATCAGCGACCGCTTGGTGGTACGTGCCGTGAAGTGCTATGCGGACGGCGCCCTCGGTTCGCGCGGGGCACTGCTGCTGAAGCCGTACAGCGATGACGCCGCCGCCGGCCACGGCCTCCTGTTGGCACCGCGCAGCCACTTCATGCAGGTGGCCCAATGGTGCAAGGACCACGGCTTCCAGATGGCCACCCATTGCATCGGGGACAGTGCCGACCGGCTGTTGCTCGGCGTATACGGCACGGTGCTGGGGGCCACCAACGACCTGCGCTGGCGCATTGAACACGCCCAATGCATGGATACGGCCGACTTCCGGCAGTTTGGCCGCTTCAATATCATCCCCAGTGTGCAGCCCGTGCACGCCACCAGCGACATGGGGTGGGCTGCGGATCGGATCGGCCCGCAGCGCCTGGCCAACGCCTATGCCCTCAAGCGCCTCATGCAGCAGAACGGCATGTTGGCTTTGGGCACGGATTTCCCGGTGGAAGGGATCGATCCGCTGAAGACCTTTTACGCAGCCACGGTGCGCCGGAACGATGCGGGCCAGCCCGCCGCCGGCTTTCAGATGGCCGATGCACTGACCCGCGAGGAAGCCCTGCGCGGCATGACCCAATGGAACGCCTTGGCCACCTTCACCGAGAACGACCTGGGCAGCTTGGAACCGGGCAAAAAAGCCGACTTCACCGTAGTGGATCGTGACCTGCTCGCCGTGGGTGATGAGCAGTTGAAGCGCGCCTCTGTGCAAGCCACCTTCGTCAATGGCGAACAGGTGTGGCCGGCACCTTGAGCAAGTCGTTCCCGTTTGCGGCCAGCATGGCTGCGGCGCAGGCGTGGCCAATGCTTTCGATCACGCCCAGTTTGCCCAGGTCGAACATGTTGAACGCGGAGAGTTCCCCGGGTTCCACGAACCAGCCGCAGCCCTGTGCGGAGCGCAGCACCATTTCGCGGAAATTGAGGTGCCAGATGCGGTCCATGGTGCGCAGCATGCCGCGCCGCCCCGGCATGAACGGCGGCAACGGGTTCACGTGCACCGCCACCACTTCGGCCTTGCGAGCGACAAAGGGCTCCACCGGGAGGTTGTTGCTGAGCCCACCGTCCACGCAATAGGTGCCTTCCACCTGCACCGGAGGGAACAACAGTGGAATGGCGCAGGAAGCCATCAGCGCAGGGATCAGGTCGCCTTGGCTGAAGACCCGCTGGCCGCCTTGCTCCAAGTTCGTGGCGCTCACGTACAGCGGGATGGCCAGCTCTTCAAAGCGCCGATGCCGAAGGGTGCGTTCCAAAAAGGCCTCGATGCGCCCGGATGCCAAGGCACGCCGCCGCATCAGCAGGGGGCGCTTCACCTCCTGCTCGATCAAGGCCAATACCTCTTCCGGCAAGCGCCCATCGGCGATCAACGCACCGACCAGCGCCCCCGCACTGCATCCCGAGATGGCCTCCGGAAGGATGCCCGCGCTGCGGAATGCACGCAAAACGCCCACATGCGCGGCCCCGCGTGCACCGCCTCCCGAGAGTACAAAAGGCCGCTTCACCATGGCATCCCGCTTGGCCGCGCGTCAATTCCCTTTGGTGAACCGGTGCATTTCCTGGGCATCGCCGGCATGCAGGCGCAGCACGTAGAGGCCGGCCGCCAATGCCCCGACAGGGACCGCCGCAACCTGCGCCCCGATGGGTCCTCGTTGTACACAGCGACCACCGACATCCAGTATCTCGTAGGCTGTAGCCCCCATTTGGGGCAACCCTTCACTGAACCAGAGCACATCCACTGCGGGCACCGGCCAAACCCGCCGCCCGCCGGTGCTTGCATCCTGCAGGCCCACGCTGAGCACGATCACCGTATCGGAAAAGGCCATGCAGCCCGCACTGTCCGTTACCAGCACCGTGTAGGGGCCATTGGCCACCGCCTCGTACACGGGATCCACCGCCCCTGGAAGGGGCTGGCCATTGAGAAACCATTGGTAAGCCGCCGCTGTACTGCAGGTCAACACCATGCCAGCCATGGAAATGGAGGCAATGGGCAGGGGTGCGGGCACCAAGGTCAAGCTGTCGCTCAGGCCCTTGCAGCCCGAAGCTGTTTCCACCGTGAGCTGCAGGGTTCCCCCCGTGGTCCACACTTGCTGGGTGGTGTCCCCTGTGTTCCACAGGTAGCTGGATTGGTCGCCGGGGCCGGCCACCAGTACACTGTCGCCTGCACACAAGGGGCCTGTTTGCGAGAGGGGCACGGGCACATGGGTGGAGACCAGGGCAGCGAAGGCATCCACTTTGCCATGGCCGAACCGGAAGTTGGGCACAGCGCCCGTGGCGCTGTCCGTTGAAGCCGTGGCCATAAGCATGTCGCGGACCGAGGCATGATCGGCCCTGGGACATTTTTCAAGCAACAGCGCGGCAGTGCCGGCCACCACGGGCGAAGCGATGGAAGTGCCGCCATTGCGCATGTGCAGGCTGTCGATCATCTTGTCCGGGGCCAGGTCCAACAACATCTGCAACGCCCACCATGGCCCCGCACCGAAGGTGACGTCGGCGGGCGCTGCCAGGTCGGGCTTTACCAGGCCGGTGCGGGTGGGCCCCCGGCTGCTATTGATGCTGATGGTGCCCGGAGGGTAGCCCAGATCTTGGCCGGCACCGGACACATCGGTATACACCTGCTGGTTATAAAAATTGCCGACGGTGATCACCTGCGGAGAACAAGCCCAGGAATCCACGATGCTTTGCTGGTTGTCCGGCGGCACATAGTGCACGACCTCCGGAAACACGGTGCTGTCGGGCAAGGCGGTGATCATCCTCGAAGTGCCGAAGAGATCGGAGGACCACACGTCGAACCGGCCCGCGCCGGTGGTCATGAAGCGGTAATACAACTGCCCGGCGGAATCCGGCTCGGGGATGTACACTTCCATGTTGTACTGCCCGCCGCGCAACTGCGCATAGGTGGAGACCAGGCCCAACCGATCGCCGTCCACCGACCAAAGGGTATCGGTGACCACCTGCCCGAGCGTGCCTTGTATGTTGCGGAAGGGGATGTGTCCGCGGCGTGCAAATCCGCCCGTGAACTTGTCCGCCCCTATGCTGTAGCTTATTGGGTTGAAGTCGGCCGTATCGGCCCAGAGATCGAAATACATCGCACCGGTCCCCAGCACGCTGTTGGCGTTGTATGCGAACCAGGTGAAGGTGGTATCCGTGCCCACCTCGGTGCGCAGGTGGTACGGCGGCAGGTTGCCGCTGTTGCCCGCTGCACAGACCAGCACACGGCCGGGAGCCTCTGCCAGCAGCTGGTCGATCATCAGCGCTGCGGGGTCCAGGCCATCATGGCTTCCATAGTAGCTACCCAAGCTCAGGTTGATGGCCACGGGCCTGTTGAGCGCTGCGGCCTGCTCCACGATGTACTGAACGGCATCCACTATGGAAGCTCCCCAATTGGGGTGGTAGAGGTCGTTGGCCACGATGATCAGGTCCGCTTGGGGGGCCACCCCTGCACAATGCCCGTTGCCATTGGAATTGGCCGCTGCTGTGGCGGCCACGGTGGTGCCATGCCCCCATTGCGCCGGATCATCCACCGCCGGGCATTGGCCGGCGTTGATGGCCGTACTGTCCCACGCTTGTCCGTAATCGAATCCTGCGGGTGTCAACACGGGATCGTACGGGTAGTTCTGGTCCCAATAATGCAACACACGGGTGCGCCCGAGGGAATCCAGGAAATCGGGGTGGGTGAGCTCGATCCCCGTATCAATGATGCCCAAAAGCACTCCATGCCCTTGATAGGCTTGCGGCAGGGGCGCCAAGCCCGCATGCACGTGGTCCACATGGGCCTTCACCCGCATGCTGTCATTGAGCACATGCCCCGGGGCCACATTAAAAACGATGGAGCGAACGGCGGTCTCCCCGGCGAGAGCCTGCACCTGTGCCGCCGGCACACTGGCCAACAACCACCCCGGAACGGACATACGCGGACGGCCGCCATGCGCGCGCACGGCGCGGTCCAACGCTGCCGGTTCACCTCCCAGGAACAGGTCCACCTGCTGATCCGCCGCGGCCTGCTCCAACCAGGAGGCCAACTGGAACCCGACCTTCGAAGGCCTCTGTGCTGCCGCAGGCAAGCGCCAGCAGGCGACCAAGGTGAGCAGCAGCAGCAACCGCAAATGCATTGGCACGAATTTATGGCGGCAGCGGCACACACAGAGCGGGGTGGTCCGGCACGGCCGGAAGAAATTCGATGTTTCCGTTCCCGTGGTGCACGCGGCACGCATAGTGCACCAGCCCGTTGGTCACCAACAAATAGGGCACCCGGAACACCGTGTTGTAGCGGGCTGCCTGTTCGAAGGTGCGTTGGTCCACCTTCACCCCGGGAGCTTTGCATTCCACCAGCAGCACGGGCCTGCCATGGGCATCATGCACCAGCACGTCCGCGCGGCGGGTCATTCTGTTGAGCACCAATTTGCGTTCCACCGCCAGCAGCGAGATCGGGCAAGCCCGATCAAACACCAGGAAGTTGAGCACATGCTGCCGCACCCATTCCTCCGGGGTGAGCGCCACCCACGTACGGCGCACCGGATCAAAGATCCGGGCCCCATCCGGGCCGTGTTTAGTTTTGACACCGTGGTCCGGCAGGTTCAACGCTTGCATTCACCCCTTAAGACCGAACAAAAGTGCATACCAAGGACGACATCGTGAAGAATTGGCTGCCCCGATACACCGGCGTGGCCTTGGCGGAGTTCAAGCGTTACGTGCTGCTCACCAATTTCGACAACTACCTGGACATCTTCGCAGCCCAGACCGGTGCCACCCTGCACGGCCAGGGCAAGCCCATGCAGGTGGCCATCGCCGAGGACATGGTGATGATCAACTTCGGCATGGGCAGCCCCACGGCCGCCACCATCATGGACCTGCTCAGCGCCGTGATGCCCAAAGCGGTGCTGTTCCTGGGCAAGTGCGGCGGGCTGAAACGCAAGAACCAATTGGGGGATCTGATCTTGCCCATTGCGGCCATCCGTGGCGAGGGCACCAGCGACGATTATTTCCCGCCCGAAGTGCCCGCCCTGCCCAGCTTCATGATCCACCGTGCCGTCAGCGGCGTGATCCGCGACATGGAACTGGACTACTGGAGCGGCACGGTGTACACCACCAACCGCCGCGTGTGGGAGCACGATGAGGAGTTCAAGCAGCGCCTGCGCCGCGACCGCTGCATGGCCGTGGACATGGAAACGGCCACCATCTTCATCACCGGCTTCCACAACGAGATCCCCACCGGCGCACTGCTGCTGGTAAGCGACCAGCCCATGATCCCCGAAGGGGTGAAGACCAGTGAAAGCGACAAGAAGGTCACCGGCAGCTTTGCCGAAAACCACGTGAAGGTGGGCATCGCCTCGCTGCGTGACATCATCAACGAAGGCCGCTCGGTGAAGCACCTGCGCTTTGAATGAGCACCACCGACGATTTCCGCAAGCTGCGGCGCGACCTGGCTGCAGGCACCTTCAAACAGGTATACTTCCTGCACGGGGAGGAGTCCTTTTTCATTGATCGAATTGCAGAAGAGATCGATCGCTTCGCCCTGCAGGACCACGAGCGGGACTTCAACCTCACCGTGGTCTATGGCAAGGACACCACCCCCGAAGCCTTGGTGGATGCCTGCCTCCGCTACCCCATGATGGCAGAGCGCCAAGTGGTGGTATTGCGCGAGGCCCAGACCTGGCGGATCGACGCCTTCGACAAGCTGGAGGCCTACTTCAACAAGCCTACGCCCACCACTGTGCTCGTGATCTGCCACAAACACAAGAAAGCTGATGGCCGAAAGACCTGGTTGAAGGACCTCGCCAAAAAGCAAGTGGTCTTCACCAGCGAAAAGCTCAAGGATGAACACCTGCCGGAGTGGATCCAGCTCTACGTGAGCTCCCACAAGCGGCGCATTGGGCCGGTAGAATCCAAACTGCTCGCCGACCACTTGGGCAGCGACCTGGGCAAGCTCACCAACGAGGTGGAAAAACTGTGTATCGTCACCGACCAGGGCGGCACCATCACCTCCGACCTCATCCAGCGCAACGTGGGCATCAGCAAGGAGTACAACATCTTCGAGCTGCAAAAGGCCATGGGCACCGGCGATCATCCCAGGGCACAGCGCATCGCCCATTTCCTTGCCTCGGACAAAAATTCCCCACTGGTGCTCACTGTCGGCCTGCTGAGCGCCTATTTCGCCAAGCTCAGCGTGGTGCATGCCAATCCGGGCAAATCACCAGGCGAATTGGCGGCAGTCCTGAAGATCCCCCCGTTTTTCATCAAGGACTACACCCAGGCCGCACGCCTGTTTCCTCCCTCCAAATTGAAAGAAGTACATCAGTTGCTGCGTGAAGCGGACTTGCGTAGCAAGGGCGTGGACAATGCCAGCGCGGATGATGGGGAATTGTTGCGGGAGTTGGTGGCGCGGGTGATGCTTGCATGAGCCTGGTCCCCGGTTTCGCAGGTGGAACCCGTTAACCGGCCCTGGGATCCGGGCCGCCCGACTTCACCGAACCTCCGGTACCTTTGCCGTCCTTCAGAAAAATGGAACTTCCCAAGCACTACCAGGCACAGGCCGTTGAGGACAAGTGGTACCCGCATTGGCTGGAAAAAGGCTATTTCCACAGTGAGCCGGATGGGCGCGAACCGTACACTGTGGTGATCCCCCCGCCCAACGTCACCGGCGTGCTGCACATGGGGCACATGCTGAACAACACCATCCAGGACGTGCTGGTGCGCCGTGCGCGCATGCAGGGCAAGAACGCCTGCTGGGTGCCCGGCACCGACCACGCCAGCATTGCCACGGAAGCCAAGGTGGTGCGGCTGCTGGCCGAGCAGGGCATCAAGAAGAGCGCCATCGGCCGGGAGAAATTCCTCGAACATGCCTTTGCGTGGAAGGAGAAGTACGGCGGCGTGATCCTGGAGCAACTGAAGAAGCTCGGTGCCAGCTGCGATTGGGAGCGCACGCGCTTCACCATGGAGCCGGACCTGAGCGAGGCCGTGATGGACGTGTTCATCGACCTGCACAAAAAGGGCCTGGTGTACCGCGGCCAGCGCATGGTGAACTGGGACCCTGTGGCCCTCACTGCGGTGAGCGACGAAGAGGTGATCCACAAGGAGGTCAACTCCAAGTTGTACCACGTGCGCTACCAAGTGGAAGGCACCACCGATGCGTGGATTACCATTGCCACCACGCGCCCGGAGACCATCCTGGGCGATACCGCCGTGGCCGTCCACCCGGATGATGAGCGCTACGCCCACCTCAGAGGCAGGCGTGTGCTTGTGCCGCTGATCAACCGCAGCGTGCCGCTGATCTTCGATGCCTACGTGGACCGCGAATTCGGCACCGGCGCGCTGAAGGTGACGCCCGCGCACGACATCAACGACTGGGAGATCGGCCAGCGCCACGGCTTGCAAGTGATCGATACGCTGAACGCCGACGGCACCCTAAGCCCCGCTGCGCAGCTCTACGTGGGGCAGGACCGCTTCAAGGTGCGCAAGCAGATCGCCAAGGACCTGGAGGAAAAAGGTCACTTAGTGAAGACCGAGGACATCAAGAACAAGGTGGGCTACAGCGAGCGCACCGATGCCGTGATCGAGCCGCGCCTCAGCCTGCAGTGGTTCGTGAAGATGGCCGAACTGGCCAAGCCCGCGCTGGAGGTGGTACACAACGGGCAGGTGAAACTGCACCCGCAGAAATTCGCCAACACCTACCGCCACTGGATGGAGAACGTGCGCGACTGGTGCATCAGCCGCCAGTTGTGGTGGGGCCAGCAGATCCCTGCCTGGTACAATGAAGCGGGCGAGGTGGCCGTGTGCAAGACCGAAGCGGAAGCCATCGCGCATTTCAAGGCTGCAGGCCAAAGCACCCACGGCGTCCGGCAGGACGAGGATGTGGTGGACACCTGGTTCAGTAGTTGGCTTTGGCCCATCAGCGTGTTCGACGGCTTCAAGGACCCGAACGGCGCCGACATCAAGTACTACTACCCCACCAACGACTTAGTGACCGCGCCGGAGATCCTCTTCTTCTGGGTGGCCCGCATGATCATGGCCGGCATGGAGTACCGCGGCGAGGTGCCGTTCAAAAACGTGTACCTCACGGGCATTGTGCGCGACAAGCAGGGCCGCAAGATGAGCAAGAGCCTTGGCAACAGCCCGGACCCGCTGGAGCTGATCGCCAAGTACGGCGCCGACGGCGTGCGCGTGGGCATGCTCCTCTCCTCCCCCGCCGGCAACGATCTGCCCTTCGATGAAAGCCTCTGCGAGCAGGGCCGCAACTTCAGCAACAAGATCTGGAACGCCTTCCGCTTGGTGAAGGGCTGGGAGGTATCGCCCTTCGGCTCCGCTCAGGGCAATACACCTCCCCCTGGAAGTACGGCAGCCGTGGCCTGGATGCGCAGCCGCCTTCAACGCACCACCGCCGAGCTGGACGGCCTCTACGACCAGTTCCGCATCAGCGAGGCGCTGATGACCACCTACAAATTGATCTGGGACGATTTCTGCAGCTGGTACCTGGAAGCCGTAAAACCCGCCTACAAGGATGGCGTGGCCGAACCGATCGATGCCGCCACCTACGAGGCCACGTTGGCGATCTTCAGCGACCTGCTGAAACTGCTGCACCCTTACATGCCTTTCCTCACCGAGGAACTGTGGCACCACCTGCGCGAACGCAAGGACGGCGAGGACATCATCATCGCCGCATGGCCGAAAGGGGACGCAGGCAATGCCCAGCTGGAAGCCGAAGTGCAACACGCCTTCGACCTGGTGAGCGCCGTGCGCGGCGTGCGCAATGAGCGTGGGCTTTCACCCAAGGAGCAATTGCAGGTGGGCCCAACAACAACATCCATGCTTACGGCTGCCACAAGCCAGTTGCTGGACAAGCTCGCCAACACCGGACCGCTCGCCGGTCCGTTCAAGTCCATTCCAGCTGGTGCTACGGCCGTCTTCTCCGGAAGCACGGAATACGCCGTGATCCTCCCTGAAATGGACAGCGCCGCCGAAAGCGAAAAAGCCCAGGAGGAACTGAAGTACCTGCGCGGCTTTCTGGCCAGCGTGGAGAAGAAGCTCGGCAACGAGCGCTTCGTTGCCGGTGCCCCACCGCAGGTGCTGGAGAACGAGCGTAAGAAAAAAGCCGATGCCGAGGCGAAGATCAAGGCGCTGGAGGAACGGCTGGCGGTGCTGGGGTGAAGCCCAAGTACGAACGTATAGGTTGCCCATACCTTGTATATTTGAACCCAAGGTTCAAAATAACAAGGCATGAAAATGGTTCACCGCGACCAGGAGAAGCGGCTGAAAGCCCTCCTGCGCGGCTTTCCAGGTGTACTGCTCACCGGGCCGAGGCAATGCGGAAAGAGCACGATGGCGCGGATGACGCTTCCGGGCTGGGACTTCTTTGACCTGGAGCGCCCCTCCGACCTGGCCATGCTGGATACCGACCTGGAGGGTTTCCTTGACGCACACCCCAAAAAACTCATCATCGATGAGGCCCAACGCATGCCTGCATTATTTGCTGCCATGCGCCACGCTTCGGACAAGCGGAAGGGCAAAGGCCGCTTCGTGCTGCTCGGATCAGCGGGCCCCACGCTGATGCGCCAGGTGAGTGAATCACTGGCCGGGCGTGTAGGGCTGATGGAACTCACTCCCTTCCTACTGCGGGAACTTGAAGGCACCAAGGCAAAGGAACGCTGGTTTTGGGGCGGCTTCCCACCGGTGCTGGCCCAGCGCAATGCCCGGATGCGGGGGGAGTGGTTCAATTCCTACATAACCACGCTGATCGAGCGCGACCTGCCCATGCTGGGCTTCAACCTTCCCCCCGTCCGTCTCCGCAGGTTATGGACCATGCTCACCCATGTGCATGGGCAGTTGCTGAACGTTTCGGACCTCGCCCGCTCGCTCGGTGTTTCCGCCCACACGGTCAACGGTGATCTTGACGTACTGGAGGGTGCATACATGATCCGGCGCCTTCCACCCTACCACGCCAATGTACAAAAGCGCCTCACCAAGAGCCCCAAGCTCTATATCCGCGACACAGGATTGCTGCATTTTCTCGCTGGCTTGCGGAAGCCGGCCGACCTGGTCACTTGGCCGAAACGCGGTCATTCCTTCGAGGGCTTGGTGGTGGAGGAATTGGCAACCTTGGCGCACAACCGCCTGGTAAGTCCGGGGTTGTTCTTTTGGCGCACGCAAGCCGGTGCCGAGGTGGACCTGCTGATCGCCAACGGACGCCAACTGCTGCCCATTGAGATCAAACTGGGCGCCGCCGTGGACCATCGGTCCGTGGCCGGCCTAAGGCAGTGCATGGCAGACTTGGGCTTAAACCGTGGGTGGGTCATCACCTCCGGCACCGAACCGCGCAGGCTCTCTCCCAGCATTGATGTAGTGCCCTGGAGTATGATCGCCTCCGGGGAAATTGACCTGTTCTGAAGAACCGTACACCAAGTGTCTACCAGCCGCGCAGAATACAACTACCAAAGTGCTGGAGGAGCGCTACGGGCAGCTTTCCGCCTGACCCACACGCTTATTGCTTGATCACCCGCTGGTGTACCAAACGTCCGTGTTCATCCGCCAACCGCAGGATGTACGGCCCTGCGGGCAACGCGCTGGCATCCACCACCATGCCCGTTCCCGTGTAGGGCATCCGCAGCACCTCACGGCCGGTAAGGTCCAGCAGGCGCACTTCTCCCAGCCTGACAGTTGATGGGCCATGCAGGATGAAATGGTTTGAGAAGGGCATGGGACGGATGGTAAAGCCCATTGCGTCAAGCTCAAGATCTTCCATGGAGGTGGTTGAACCACATGGGAAAGTGGATGGCGGGTAGCGGATCTCATCGTCTGCATAACAACTGAATGATTGATCTCCATCCGTGGGAATGCACCAGGTTGGCGGTGCCAACAAGAAGAATCCTTCGGCATTCCCCACGCGCTCCATGACGGTGCATGCCCATGTCTCCTGGCTCCCAGGAAGATGTTTCTCCAGGTTCAATGTCCGAAGCGTGATCCCATCAACGACCGTTGAGCTGGTATCCACCACCTGTAAATAGCTGCCCAAGCAGTTGGGGTCCGGTGGATCGCTGACATACTCCCACCCCGGTGACCAGCGATCTCCAGGCTGCGCGCCAAACCAATGCAGCGTGTCCCATACCAGATGTTCGGGCAACCAGAAGAGCACCATGTCAGGTTCAGTGCGCGTCACTAGCTCCGCGCCGTAGGAACTGATGATGGAATCCGGGTCCCAGGGCAGTTGCATGACTTCAAACCGCGTGAACCGTTGTCCGGCATAGCCATCCACGACCGTATCACCGGCATACGTTATTGTGGTCCCACCACCTACACCATCACTGTACACCCACCTGGCCCCCTGTGGGCACCAGTCCTGCGCCTGCGCCGCCATGCTGGCCATGGCAATTGATCCGATCAGGATAGTGATATGCCTTCCGTTCATTGCTTGATCCATTTGGCCGATGCCCGCGTCCCGTCCGGGGCGGTCACCAACAGGTTGTACACGCCCGCCTTCACGTGGGAAAGGTCCACACTGTCACTTTCCTTGAAAATGTGTTCCCTGTGTACGATCCGGCCCAAGGCATCCCTGATTTCCAGACCGAATTCCCGAGAAGCGGGCCACACGAACTGCACCGTGCCGTTTCCCGGGTTGGGGCTCAGCGAGAAGGTTACCGTGTGATCCAACTCTTCCAACCCCGCCCACGAAGAACATCCATACGCCCACCAGCTTGCCTGGAAGTCAATGTCACCATCGGCATAGCACCGTAAGGAACCTCCCGAGGCATCCATCATGAGGGCTGTCCACGGTAGCATAAAGCCGGTCAAGGAACCGAGCCGTTCCATCAGGGTATCTCCATCTTCCATGACCAAATACCGCAGCAGAATACCGTCGATCAACGTGGAACCGGTGTCCTGCACCACCTCAAGCTGCATGCTTTCCATGCCGTCCAGCACGGTTCTTTGCCAATGATCACCCGGCACCGCGCCGAAGAAATAGAGCGTATCGAAGCGCGCCCCGTTCCAGATGCTCACCAAGTCCCCATGTACTGTGGTAAATGCGCTGTCTTCCCATGAAAAGGTGGTGTTGTTCGGCCAATCGATGCCTTCTTCATGAATGGCGATCCGTTGCGCCAGGGTGTCATTCAGCACAACATCGCCGGTATAGGTGAAACGGGCATAACCATCATGGGTCCATCCGTTGGAATAGGTGTAGGTCCATGTGGCCCCTGACGGGCACCAGACCTGGGCGAACACGGTACACCACGCGGTCAAGAACATCATGGTGAGCACACTTCGGAACAAGTTCATGATCATGCCTTTTGCATACAGACACTCCTTGCCCAAGATACGCTGCCTCGCCCCTGCCCGGCCTACCTTCGCCCATCGCCCGCCCGCTCACATACGCCGCCATCGACATCGGTTCCAACGCCGTGCGCCTGCTGGTGGGCGAGGTGGTGGAACGCGAGGACCACCCGGTGATCAAGAAGATCTCGCTGGTGCGCGTGCCCATCCGCTTGGGCGAGGACGTGTTCGACACCGGCGCCATCGGCAACGCGAAGCGTGACCAGTTGATCAAATCGCTGAAGGCCTTCCGCTTGCTGGGCGAAGTGTACGGCGTGCCCTACCTGCGCTGCTGCGGCACCAGCGCCATGCGCGAAGCCACCAACAGCGCGGAAGTGATCAACCGCGTGGAAATGGAAAGCGGCGTACACATCGAAGTGATCGACGGCACCACCGAGGCAGACTTGATCATGAGCACCTTCTGGACGCAGGACCTGCTGAAGGACCGCAGCTACCTGTACATCGACGTGGGCGGCGGCAGCACGGAGCTTACGTGGATCGAAAAAGGGCAGCGCAAACGCTCCGCCTCGTTCCCGTTGGGCACCGTGCGCATGCTGAAGCACAAGGTGGATGAGGGCGTTTGGACGGAGATCAACGCATTCCTCCGTGAACTGCGTACACAGCACGGCCAACTGGCCGGCATCGGCACGGGCGGCAACATCAACCGCCTCTTCAAGGAGAACAAGAACCCCTACGGACAGCCGCTCTCGCGGGCGGACATCCACAAGCAGCGCGAGCGCATCGCGGCCTTCAGCCTGGAAGACCGGGTGAAAAAGCTGCGCCTGCGCCCCGACCGCGCCGACGTGATCATCCCGGCGGCGGACATCTTCCTGCGCATCATGGAAGAGGTGGGCATCGAGGAAGTCTTTGTGCCCAAGGTGGGCTTGGCGGACGGGATCATCTATGAGCTGTACCGGAAGTCCTTCGGCTACGTTCAGGACAAGCAATTGCCTTGATCGTCATCGGCCCTTCGGCTCCGCTCAGGGCAAATCTGATGTGAAGTTGGCCCTTCGGCTCCGCTCAGGGCAGCATATTGATTGATCCGCCCATTAAGGATCACCAACTAAACTTTGCCCTGAGCGGAGCCGAAGGGCTATCGATGCTCTACAGGAGGCATATTGGCGAAGTGGCTTTCGTTCTTGCACGCAGCAAGCCTTGAGATCTCTTCCAGCCGGCCTGCAATGAGCGCTTCCTTCTTGGCGCGGGTCCATTTCTTCAATTGCTTCTCCCTGGCATTGGCCTGAAGATGCGTTCCGTCGGGGAAGAATTCGCAATGGACCATTTGCACCGGGCGTCGGGTGAACGTGTAGGCATCTTTGTACTTGCCCTGTTGATGTTCATCCAAGCGGCATTCAGGATCATTGGTGATGCCCACGTAGTAGCTCGCATCACTGCACAGGAGGATGTATACGTAGAGGGCCATGGATCGAAATGTAAAACAGGGATGTGTTGTTGGCCCTTCGGCCTTCGACTTCGCTCAGGTCCGCTCAAGGCAAATTGGTGTAGCAAGCTATGTTGGCCCTTCGGCTCTGCTCAGGGCAGAGTGGTGTGATAGGTGTAGTGGGTGCCCTTCGGCTCCGCTCAGGGCAACATGTGAAGGAAGGCGAAGTTGGCCCTTCGGTTCCGCTCCGGACAGATCATCATTACCCTCGCGCAATACACATAATGCCCTGAGCGGAGCCGAAGGGCTTTTTCAAACTACTCCTCCTTCTTCAGCCACGCCTGCACCATGCGGAGTTGGCCGTAGCTGTACAGCTCGCCGAAGTGGCCGCGGGCACCGTTGAGGTCCTTCTCCGGGAAATCGCGCATCCAATCCGCGATGTGGTCGCGCACGGCTTCTTCCATCACCGCACTAATGTCCACATCGCCCTCCGCGATGCCCCGTGCGGCATGGCCTTCCAGGGTGCCAAGTGAAAGTTGCCTTTCGGCAGCGGCCTCGGCCAGGGTTTTGCCTTCCTTCAGCAACGCGTAGGTTTTGCGATAGGTATCGCCTTTCTCGGCCTTCGGCTTCTTCTCCTTGGCGAACACGTAATCGGCGGAACGCCGCTTGCGCGTGCGTCCGCTCTTGCCGCTGGACTTCGGCTTGTGCTCTTCCGCCCAGTGCGCCACTTCCCCCACCAGCGCAGCCCGCGCAAGCGCAAGCTCTTTCTCCACTTCGGGCATCGGCTTGATCTCGGTGCCGTCCAGGATGCACGCTGCGATCCTGCCCGCCTTGGCGATCATGGCCAGTTTCTTCACCAGCATGCCGTCGATCTCGCGCAGGTCGTCCGCGTACTGCTTGCTGCGGCTCAGTTGTTCCACCTGGGCCAGGTGCTGCAGCAGGTCCTGCATGCTTTCGCGCAGCAACTTGCCGTAATAGGCGCCGCCCTTGTCGATGCGCTCCAGCAACTTTTCGCGATCGGCACCGTGCAGCAAGCGCAGCAACTGGTTGCGGAAGGTGGCCGTGTTGGCCTCTTCGGCCTGCAGCTTTTCGCTGAAGCGCACCAAGGCGGTCTTCATGCTTTCGTCCTCGAACTCCCCGGCGTCGTGGTCCTTGCGGGTGAAGCCGGTCTTCTTCAAGATGTCGCCGAGGTCGAAGGTGCTGGCCAGCACGGCTTGCAGGTACTGCCGCTGCTGTTCCTTCAATTGTTCAGGCAAAGGCTGCTGGGCGTGGCGCCGCTCGCTGAAGGCCACCACCTCGCGGTCGGTGCTCACCACCGAGGGGTCGATGCGGGTGCGCAGGATCAGCCCGCCCAGCGTGCGCAGCCGTGAGAGCGCCACGTACACTTGGCCCGGCGCGAAGGCGTGGCCCACATCGATGATGGCCTTGTCGAAGGTGAGCCCCTGGCTTTTGTGTACGGTGATGGCCCACGCCAGCTTCACCGGGTACTGCTCAAAGGTGCCCAGCACTTCCTCCTTCTGTTCCTTGGTCACGCCGTCCACCACGTAGCGCTTGTTCTCCCAAGTCTCGGTCTTCAGGGTATAGGACATGCCGTTGTCGAGCATCTTCACTTGGATGCCGTCCTTGTTGATCGCCGTGACCTTGGCCAGCTTCCCGTTGAAGTAGGCCTTCTCCATGTCGTTGCGGATGAACATGATCTGTGCGCCTTCCTTCAGCTCCAGTTCCGGCAGCACCGGGTACATGCTTTGGGGGAAATCGCCGATCACCTTGGCCTCAAAGCGGTGCGCTTTGCCCGGCAGCGCGGCCAACGCGCGCTCGTTGATCTCGTCGGCGGTGCGGTTGTGCGTGGTGAGGGTGATCACGCCCTCGGATTCCTGTTCGCTGATCTTCGCCTTGTAGTGCGCATTCAGCACTTCCACATCTTGCGCCGTCACCGTGTTGTTGCGCAGGTTGTTGAGGATGCCGATGAAGTCCGCATCCTGCTGGCGGAAGATCTTGTCCAGCTCTATGTGCGCGTAGCCCGCCTCCTTCAGCGCGCGCGACTCGAAGAAGTGCATGCTGTTGTACCACTGGCGCAGCACCTGCCACTCGTCGTCCTTCACCACGGGCGGCAACTGGAACAGGTCGCCGATGAGCAGCAACTGGGCGCCGCCGAAGCTGCGGTCGTACACGCGGCGCACACTGCGCATGCGGTGGTCGATGGCGTCCAGCAGGTCCGCGCGCAGCATGCTCACTTCGTCGATGATCAGCAGGTCCACATCGCGCAGCACGTTGCGGCGCACGGCGTTCAGCGGGTGGCGTCGGCTCAGCGTGTCGCGGTCGTGGAAGTTGCCGTAAGGCGGAATGTCGGCGGGCAGTTGCCGCTCGGGAATGAAGCTGCCGAAGGGCAGCAGGAACTGCGAATGGATGGTGACGCCCTTGGCGTTGAGGGCGGCGATGCCCGTGGGCGCCAGGATCACATAGCGCTTGTGGGTGCTGCGCGCCAGCTGGTGCAGGAAGGTGGTTTTGCCGGTGCCGGCCTTGCCGGTGAGGAACACGTGGCGCGCCGTGCTGTTCACGAACTGCGCGGCCAGCGCGGCCATCTCGGTGGTTTCGATCACGCCATCACCGGCCATGGAGGCCTGGATCGGGTGTTCAACAGTGGAAGACTTTCCGGCAATGGAACGGCCTGCTACATCAATGGACATGGGATTGAAACGTGGAAGAACGGCTCCGGTTGTTGGCGACAGGATCGCCGCCGGCACGAAGCCAAGGTACACACCGCGCGGAAAAGGCCCTGTTCCCATGGCACTCGTGCTACCGCGCTCGGAAGCACCTGACGTCGGTCAGTCCCTTGCAGGAACAGCGCAGGTACATTCGGCCAAATGAACTGGAGAGCCCTCACTACCCTTGGCCATTTGGATCGTATCGACGAACTGTCTGCCACGGGCCCGGTACTGATCTTCAAGCACAGCACGCGGTGCAGCATCAGCAAAGCTGCGCTCCACCGGCTGGAACGGGATTGGAGTGCCGCGGATGACGCGGCTCACAAGACCTACTACCTCGACCTGCTGGGCCATCGCGACATCTCGGATGCAGTGGCCACGCGCTACCACGTGCAGCATGAATCGCCGCAGGCCCTGGTGATCAGCCATGGCCAGTGCGTGTACCACACCTCCCACATGGGCATCACCTACCGGGACCTCCTGAAAGCCTTGGGGACCTAAGCTTGCCGCTTACGGCCACCACCGTGCCGGAGGTATTTCCACAACGTGCGGGCCGGGCGCTTGGTAACGGAACGCGCATCACTACGGAAACGTGATCTTTGCCTTTCATGATCCCCTGCCACCACCAAACCGGGCTGTTCATCCCCGCCAGTTGTTCCTCCGGCCTACGTATGATCATATGCATGCTCGGGTTGCTCCTTTTGCAAGCCTCCCGGGCCCAAACAGCACCGCCGGTGGAAGTGCAGCTGGTGCCTTGGGCAAACAACATCCAGTACATCACCGACATTGCCGACCCGGGAGATGGCAGGCTTTTCGTTGCGTCCCAAGGGGGCAGCATCTGGGTGGTTACGGACAGCATGACGGTGCTTCCCGACCCGTTCCTCAACATTTACTGGCTCGTCATGTCCTCCGGCGAACAGGGCCTGATCGGGCTCACCTTCGACCCGGACTATGCCGACAACGGATATTTCTACGTCAACTACACCCAACCCTATGAGGCCGGGCACAACACCATCATTTCGCGTTTCTCCGTGAGCGGGGACGACCCCAACGTGGCCGACCCCAACAGCGAAGTAGTGCTCATGAGCATTGCCCAGCCCGGGGATATCCATAAGGGCGGCGACTTGGAGTTCGGCCCCGACGGCTACTTGTATTTGTCCATCGGAGACGGGGGCCCGCAGGGCGATCCGGCCAACAGCGGGCAAAGCCTCAACACCCGCTTGGCCAAGATCCTGCGGATCGATGTGCATGCAGACGGCACCTGGAGCGCACCGGCGGAGAATCCCTTTGCCGGCGCGGCAGGCGACACGCTTCCGGAGATCTATGCCTACGGCGTGCGCAATCCGTTCCGCCTTGCACTGGACCGCCTCACCGGCGACCTGTGGTTCGGAGATGTGGGGCAGAGCAGCTACGAAGAAGTGAACTTCATGCACGGCGATACCAGCGGCGTGAATTTCGGCTGGCGCTGCTACGAAGGAGAAATGCCCTATTCGCCCGGCTTGTGCACGGACAGCACCGCGCTTGCCTTCCCGGTGGCCACCCACGCCAACATCATGAACGGGGGGAATTTCTGCGCCCTGATCGGAGGCAAGGTATACCGGGGCGCCCAATTCCCGCGCCTGTACGGCCGCTACCTCTACACCGACTATTGCAACGGCAGCATCCGCAGCATCCGCCCGGACGGCAATGGCGGCTGGTTGAATGAACAACTGCTGGCCCCGGGCATGGCAGGCAACACCTGCTTGGCCGAAAACCACCAGGGCGAACTTTTCCTCGCCAACCAGATCACCCAGCGCGTGTACAAACTGGTGGACCGCTGCCCCATGCCGCCGCCTACCCTCACCGACCTGGACACGGCCTTGCAATGCAGCGATGCCACGGGCTATTCCTGGTACCGCAACGGGGAGCTGCTCGGAGGCGCTAACGGTGCGGTACTGCCCTATCCTTCCGATGGCAGCTACTGGGTAGTTGCCGACATGGGAAATGGCTGTTTGTTCACTACCGACACCGTACAGGTGCTGCACACCGGCCTGCCCGCGGCACAGTCCTTCGCCCTGGCCATAAGCCCCGATCCCGCGCGGGACTATATCCACGTTAAACTGCCGGAGGCACCGCCCGCTGCGTGGTCGGTGGAATTGTTCGACCTCGTGGGGAAGCCTGTGCGCAGCTGGCGCGTTGCGGGTGGCCACAATACCTCCCTGTTCATCGGCGACCTTCCGCCAGGGCGCTACCTGCTGGTTGCCACGGGCGACCGGGGGAGCTGCCGCACAACGTTCGGCGTGGTGGAGTGAGGCAGCAGCATCAAGCGGATCTGCCGCACCGCTTTCGCTTGGCCTTGCCGTATGCCCGTCACCATCGGGCTTCCGCGTACCGTACCCGGAAAGGCAAGCTCTTCTGCTCCTGCCCCGCCTGACCTTCAAGAAAGCACGGCGAAAGCCCGTCGGCCCGTGGATGCATCGGCTGGCCGGGCCAGGACGCGCGGTGCCAACCCTGCCACAAGGACATCACCAATACTCGCGATGCACACGCCCCCATGGGGCGGACCCCGCTAAATTTCGATAGGTATTTCGGGCGTTCCTTCACCAACACCTTCACCAGACGAGAACAGCACTTCTGATCGGCGTTGTGGCGTTGAGTACCATTGCGCTGAAAGCACAGGTGGCCGAAGCAACCGCCAGTGCATTGTTTGCACCCAAGTTGCTGATCAAGACCAATCTTGCCAGCTACTACTGGTTGTCGGTCAATGCCAACTATGAGCAGAAGGTCGGCCCCAAGATGACCGTTGGCCTCTTGGGCGGATACAAGCTGCCCAGCACCCTCCATGTGGATGCCATCGGCAACCTCGACGGGGAGAAGCAGACCTATACGGGAGATATCGAGCCGCAAGGCCTCTACGCCAACCCGTACTACCGGTTCTACCCGCGGGAAGCGTTCCATGGTTTCTATGTGGAAGCTTTCCTGCGCTATTTCAACTACAGCTACCTGGTGCCATACGACTATGAGAAGAACAACGGCACCATCCACGCCAATTTGGACGGCACTGCTTCCGGCATGGGTGGAGGGCTGGGCATCGGGATCCCGTTCGACCTGGCCTCGCGCGTCTTCCTCGACTTCAACCTGGGGTACGGCATGGCCATGGGTGAGGCGCACGTCGAAACCAACGACCCAAACCTTGAACCCGCCGACTACCAGACGATCAAAACCAACATCGAACAGTACGAGGACGATGCCGATGCCCAGGTCTTCCTTTTGGGCGAGGTTCTTACCGATCCCGAGGCATACGGCTACTCAAACTCCGCTGAGGCTTTTTTCCGGGACAAGGTCTTCCCCATCGTCCGAGGAGGGGTATCCATTGGCGTGGCGTTCTGAACCCGGTTTACCGGTTCGGTAGCCCATGCCCTAAGCTGTGGCGATCAAACGCCCCGGTCGCGGCCTTTATAACGGTGCCCACCAGCACTATTCTCCTACCGGCGCCAGGCATATCACTGGACCCCCCGGTAAAGCCGGGCGCCATGGTATACAAGCACCCGAGCGCCAACGGGGGCTTGCCGAAGGGCGGAAGGATTGAGGCAGGCCGGAGGCCAAAAATGCAAACGCACCCGGCAAAAATCCGGGCGCGGGCTTCGCGTGGGGGGCACGCGAGCGAGTGCAGGGGCCTTGCTGGATCTGGCCAAGGGCGCTGCACTGAGCACGCCGAAAGGCGGGAAGGATTGAGGCGGGCCGGAGGCCCTACAATGCAGCGAACCCGGCAAAAAGCCGGGCGCGGGCCTCGCGTGGGGGACACGCGAGCGAGTGCGAGGGCGCGTGCCCGCGTTGTGGGGACACCCGAGGCAGTGCGGGGGCGCGAACCCGCGTTATTGGGACACCCGAGGCACAGCAGGGGGTGATCCAGCGACTGGCCAAGGACGACCAGAACACGATCATCAACGTGATCGACGCCTTCATCCGCGATACCAAGACCAAGAAGGCCTACGCTTCCTGAACCAACGCACGAGCTGCAAGCTCGCGCCAGTTGGGGGCCTACAACAACCAGCGCAAAAGAAAGACTAGGGCCACTGTTACAACAATGCCAACGATGCCAGCCAAGCTGCCATCACCTTGGCGTAACCATTGGTCATATGATCTTCTGAACCCTGAGAAAACCCACAGGTAGAAGGCGCCTGGATAACGGAAGACACCGACTACCAGAACTTCAAAGAGCGCTTGAAAGACAGCCTCCATATTTACTGTCCAGTGGATAGTGTTTGTCCAGCCTGGATCTTATGGGATCTGCAATACCATTGCTCCCAGCAAGAGCATCAACCGTAGTGCCGAAGGTCTTAGCCAACCCCGACAGGGTATCTCCGGGCTTAACCGTGTAACTCTGGCCAGGAGCCGATGGACCGAAGCCGGGCATCCCCGACGGACCGGAGGGGTATGATTGTTCCGTCTGTTGTGCCGGAGCTGCGTTGCTGGAAGAGCTGTTTGCATCCAAGGCTTTCAGTCCTTCGACCAAACCAGTCTTAACCGCCGTCTTCGTAGCAAAGTTCGCCGCAAATTCCATGACTGGACTACCCGCTATGGTAAAGGGTTTCACGAATGGCCCAGCTACCGTGGCCGCCGCACCTATCACCTCCGCCCCCTGAGTTGGGGTAAGCCTACCTTCAAGATCTCTGCGGCTTCTCCAATTCCAGTTCTCGTCGAAGGAGTGAATTTGTGCCCAAGGACCCAAATCACCGTACACAGTGTTCTGTCTGATCCCTTCCTGATAACCGCGATACCCCAGGTTCATTAGTCCCGACCAAGCACCAGTGGCGATTATCGCTACTCCATTGGCTGTATTTCGTGCTGCACTATTAGATAGACCGATACCTCCAGCAAGGATTGGATGATCACGCATGAACATGCCTTCGATGCTCATGTATTCCAAACCCTCCAAGTCAATGCCGTCAATCACCCTGTTCTCACTGAATGCATAGGGTGAGTTGTGCGGATACTTCGCCGCCAGTGGATCAATGCTACAGAACCGCCCTACCCTCGGATCGTGCATTCGGTACTCGAACGCGTAGCTAGTTCCCGTCGCGCCATAGATTTCATCGTCGTGCAACTGGCCTTGGAACAGATTACGGTAGGACCCCGCGTTGTAATTCCTCCCGGGCAACAACGACCCGAAGGGTTCATACCCCTGCAATTCCGCCCCTCTGCGCCGCATGCCACGAAGCTTAACGAAAAAGCCCCCGCCGCGCAGGGGCGAGGGCTTTTTGCAATAACTCAACTTGGCTTAAAGGCCAAGGCTGTCCTTGAAGTTGCGGAACTCGAGGTCCTTCATCGCCTTGTCACGCAGGGAGGCATCTTGCGCCACGGCGGCGGCCAGGTGGCTGCGCATGCCGTCGGCGTTGTTGGTGCGTGCGGCAATGATGGCAGCGAGGTAGTGGCCCTTGGCGCTGTCCTTGTCCGGGCTGGCGGCCAGGATGGTACCAGCGCCGGCGGCGTCACCACCGAGCATTTTGGCCAGGGCGGCGTTGAAGGTGTTTTGGCCGGCCATGTTGCTGTTGGCACTGGCGTAGTTGCCGTTCTGGATGGCGATGATGCCTTGGTTGTACTTCACGTCCGGGCCGGCCGCCGTGGCCTTTGCGAAGAGGTCAGCGGCTTTTTTACGGTCACCCTTCTGGCGGGCGATCACCCCGAGGTTGTTGGTGCTGATGGGGTTGTCCATGATGCCGTTGGCCTTTTGGAACTCGGCCTCGGCCTCGGCGCTCTTCCCCTGCTGGAACAGCACGTAGCCCACGTTATTTGCGCAGCGGTAGTCCTGCGGGAAGAGGCGCTCGGCCTCGCGGTAGATGCGCAACTTTTCGTTGAGGTCGTTGGTGAGGCTGGCGGCCTTGAGCAGTTCCTCCACGGTAAGCGTGTCGGGGTTGGACTTGCTCAGGGCGGTGAGCTCCTCATCGCTGTAGCCGTTCACCTCATAGTTCAGGCGTACTTCCGAGCGGCGCAGCTTGGGCAGGATGTCGTCGGAGAGTTCCTTGTAGGTGGCGGCCATGTTCTTGATCTCGGCTTCGCGCTTGTTCACGTCGGGGTACATCTCCAGCACGCGCAATACCAGGTCTTTATCGGCAAAGGTGCTGGCCTGGGTGGCAGCCTTGAAGCCATCCCAGTCTTCGCCTTTGGGGGCCAGGGCGAAGAAGGCGTCGCTCTTGGCGGAATCGACCTTGTTGGCGCGAAGCACGCCTTGGATCCAGCGCTTGGCGGAGGCGGCGCGCTTGTCGGCGAGGTTCTCGTTCATGTCCACCTCCCCTTCAGGTGAAGCGTAGGCGTCGATGGCCACACCTTTCCAGCTGATGCGGGGGTTCTTCATGCCGTTCTTCACGAAGGCGTTGATGTCCTTCACATCCTGGTCCTGCAGTTCGCCGGGGCGCACCACTTCAGAGGCCACCAGGTAGTTGATGGTGGCATTGGCGCTGTGGCTGGTGACGCGCACGAACTGGTCCGGGGCCATGATCACACGGTCGTCGCTCATCAACAAGTATGGGGTGGTGATCACCCCGTCGGCCATTTTCACGGCCGTGAAGGGCTTCTCCTTTTTGCCCTGCTTGCCCAGAATGTTGAGCATAAGCTGGCTTTGCTCCATGGCCGGCGTGTAGGCCACCTTGTCGCTATAGCTGAAGGACTTCCCTTGCTCGTAGGGCACCACGGTGTAGTTGCCGGCGGCTTTGTCGCCTTGGAAGCCGGCCATTTTCATCGGGGTTTCACCACCGGTGTAGGTGAGGGTGGGGGTCAGTTCCACCAAGGCTTTCCTGTAGAAATATTTCCCCGGAAAGTTCCCATTGATGCTCACATGGACGGTGTCGCCCTGTACGATGAGGGGATTGGGTTCCACGGTATGAGTAATGGTTGAAGCATACTTGTCCATCTTCCCGAGTCCGCCGCAACCGGCGACCACCAAGGCAGTCGCAGCCATTACGGCGATACCTGTACGGTGATGTTGTTCCATGTGTTGATCAGTTAGTGTTTTTCCGGATGTCGGCAAAGCTAACCAGCTTCCATGCCAAATTTCAGGGTGGCCACCCCGGCAGTTGTACACAGGGGGCCGTGTGTGAATGTGGCTGCCATTGGCGCCTTGGCGCCTGTACGGAGATCGCTCCTGGCCCGTTCAGAGCCGCACGAGATGGTTTCCTGGATCCCATGGGCGTGCGAGGAGCTCCAGCAGGTCGCCGTAGACCAGGGGTTCGTTCAACAGGTCTTTGCCGTTGAGGTCCAAGGTGATCACGCTCACGCCGTCCAGCTTGCGGAGGTGGTCCAGGTAGCGCTCCTGGACCTGCTCGAGGTAGGCTGCGGTGATCTGTTGTTCGTAGGATCGCCCGCGGCGGCGAATGCGCTCCCGCACCGTATCCATGGGCAGGTGCAGGTAGAGCAGCAGCTCGGGCTTGGGCAGCCCGGTGTACATAATGTCGTAGAGGTCCCGGAACAGGGCATGTTCGTCGGGAGCGAGGGTGGCCCCGGCGAACACCAGGGATTTGCCCAAGGAGTAGTCGGCCACGGTGATGGGATGGAACAGGCTGCGTTCCCCCACGCTTTTGAGCTGGTGATAGCGTTGGGCGAGAAAGGAGAGCTCCAAGGCAAAGGCGTGCCTCTTGGGGTCGCTGTAGAACTGGGGCAGGAAAGGGTTGTCCTCAAACTCCTCCAGCACGGTGCGGGCCTCCCATTGGGCGGCAAGCCGCTTGGCCAAGGTGGTTTTGCCGGCACCCATGAGGCCCTCCACGGCGATGTAGGCGAAGGGCGGCTTCATGCCCCGTGCCTGGCTTGGTTGAGCAGTTCCAGCACGGTGCGGCCCAACAGGGGGTGGATCAGTTCGGGCACCAGGTCTGCCGCTGGCCCCAAGGCAAAGGTGCGCAGGTGTACGCGCGGGTGGGGTACGGTAAGGCCGGGCTGGTCCAGCACGGTGCCTCCGATAAAGAGGATGTCCACGTCGAGGGTGCGCGGGGCATAGCCGCCACCGGTTGTCCGTACCCGGCCCAGCTCTGTTTCAATGCGGAGCAATTCGCGCATCACCAAGGCGGGGTCCATGGCGCTTTCCACCAGCAGGGCCCGGTTCAGGAAGGGGTGTTCGCTGCGGAAGCCCCAGGGCTCGGTCCAATGGTCGCGGCTTGCGGCCGTTACCGGGCCGATGCGCTCGGCAATGAGGCTGGTGGCCCGGGCAAAAGTGGCCGGGGGCTCCCCTAGGTCGGCGCCCAGCAACAGGGTGAATTCGGCCATGGCCCAAAGAAAAGGAATGGCCCGGCATCTCCCGGTGGAAGGGGCGGAGCCGGTCGTTCAGGCACTTTGGCCGGCCTGCAGTTTTTCCGTGCGGTCGGCCAATTGCAGGGCATCGATCAGGGGCTCCAAGGCCCCGTCCATCACCTCGGCGAGGTTGTGCACGGTAAATTCTATGCGGTGGTCGGTGATGCGGCTCTGGGGGTAGTTGTAGGTGCGGATCTTGGCGCTGCGGTCGCCGCTGGCCACCTGGCTGCGGCGGTGGGCGGTCACGGCGTCCTGCTCGGCGCGCACCTTCTCTTCGTACAGTTTGTTGCGCAGCATCTGCATGGCCTTCATGCGGTTGCCCAGCTGGGAGCGCTCGGTTTGGCACATCACCACCACGCCGGTGGGGATGTGGGTGAGGCGCACCTTGGTTTCCACCTTGTTCACGTTCTGGCCGCCGGCACCGCCGCTGCGGGCGGTCTCCATCTTCACGTCACTATCCTTGAGGTCCACGTCGAATTCCTCGGCCTCGGGCAGCACGGCCACGGTGGCAGCGCTGGTGTGAATGCGGCCACTGGCCTCGGTGCGCGGCACGCGTTGCACGCGGTGCACGCCCGCCTCGAACTTCAGCACGCCGTAGGCTCCGGCACCCTCTACGTTGAGCATGGCCTCTTTCACGCCGCCAGCGCTGTTCTCGTTCATATCGGCCACTTCCACTCTCCACCCCTTACCCTCGCAGTAGCGGGTGTACATGCGCAGCAGGTCGCCGGCGAAGATCCCGGCCTCATCGCCGCCGGTTCCCGCGCGTATCTCCATGGTGCAATTGCGGTCGTCGTTGGGGTCCTTGGGCACCAGCAGCAGGCGGATCTCCTCTTCCATGGTGCCCACGCGGGGCTGTAGTTCGGCTTTTTCCTCGCGGGCCAGCTGCAGCATGCCGGGATCGCGTTCAGTGCGCAAGATCTCCTCGGCCTGCTGCAAGCCTTCCACCACTTTTCGGAACTGCAGGTAGGCCTGGTCCACCGCTTCCAGGTCGCGGTACTCCCGGTTAAGCTCCACGAAGCGTTTGCGGTCGGCAATGACCTCCGGGTCGGCGAGCTGCTTGCCGATCTCCGTGCGGCGGTCGTGTACGGCGGAAAGGCGGGAGAGCAGTTCGCTCATTGGGCAGTGGGTGAAGAACGCGTGGCAAGCGCGGGTTCAAGCCGTGTAAGTGAAGGTGCCGTGGGGGGAGCTGATGCGGACCTCCTTGGCAGGAGCCTCCTCCACCCGACCGATGACCTGGGCGGCAATGCCGAAGCTTCGGGCCAATGCAATGGCCTCCTCGGCGCGGTGTTCGGGCAGGTACAGTTCCAAGCGGTGGCCCATGTTGAACACGCTGTACATCTCGCGCCAAGCCGTGCCGCTCATGCGCTGGATGGCGTGGAAAAGCGGGGGTATGGGCAAGAGATCGTCCTTCACCACGCGCAGGCCTTCAATGAAGTGGAGCACCTTGGTCTGGGCCCCGCCGCTGCAGTGCACCATGCCGTGGACCTCCTGGCGCATGGCGGCGAGCAGTTGCACCACCACCGGCGCGTAGGTGCGCGTGGGTGAGAGCACGGCCTGGCCATGGTCCAAGGGGGTGCCGTCCAAGGGATCGGTAAGCTTGGCTTGGCCGCTGTACACCAGTTCGGCGGGCGTGCCGGGGTCGAATGTCTCGGGGAACGCTTTGGCGAGGCTGTTGTGGAACACGTCGTGGCGGGCGCTGGTAAGGCCGTTGCTGCCCATGCCGGCATTGTATTTCTGCTCGTAGGTGGCCTTGCCGTAGCTGGCCATGCCCACCACCACGTCGCCGGCGCGGATGTGGGCGTTGTCCACCACCAGGTCGCGGCGCATGCGGCAAGCCACGGTGCTGTCCACGATCACGGTACGCACCAGGTCGCCTACATCGGCGGTTTCGCCACCGGTACTGTGTATGCCGATGCCCAGGTCGCGCATGTGCTGGAGGAATTCCTCGGTGCCGTTGATGATGGCACTGATGACTTCGCCGGGCACCAAGCGCTTGTTGCGGCCAATGGTGCTGCTGAGCAGGATATTGTTGGTGGCGCCCACGCAGAGCAGGTCATCGAGGTTCATCACCACGGCATCCTGGGCAATGCCGCGCCAAACATCAAGGTCGCCGGTTTCGCGCCAGTAGGCATAGGCCAGTGCGCTTTTGGTGCCGGCCCCGTCGGCATGCATCACCACGCAGTGGTCCGGGCTGCCGGCCAAGGTATCGGGCACGATCTTGCAGAAGGCCCGTGGAAAGAGGCCCTTGTCCACCTTGGCAATGGCCTTGTGCACGTCTTCCTTGGCGCTGCTTACGCCGCGGCGCTGATAGCGGGAACTTTCCTCGGTCATGGGCGGGAAGTAAAAAGGCATCCCGCAAGCACGGGATGCCTTTTTGCAATGGGGTTGGGGCTAGTTGGTGCCGGTGCCTGGCGCATTTGCTTTGGGCACGTAGTCAAAGCTCTTCACGGTGAACTCCACGCGGCGGTTCTTCTGGTGGGCGGCTTCCTTCTCCTCGGTGGTGGGCATCTTGGCGATCTCGGCATCAGTGATGCGGGGGCGGGTTTCGCCGTAGCCTTTGGCCACCATGCGGGCGGGGTCGATCCCCTTGCTGATCAGGTAGTTCACGCAGCTTTGGGCGCGGTTCTGCGAGAGGGTGATGTTGCTCTTGTCACTGCCGCGGGTGTCGGTGTGGGCGGCCAGCTCAATGGTGATCGTGGGGTTGTCGATCAGCGTTTGATATAGCGTTTGCAGGGAATCCTTGCCTTCCGGGCGCAGGTTGGCGCTGGCCAGGTCGAACTGCACCTCGGGCAGGCTGATCACCTTGTCCGGTGCGGCGGGCTGCAGCAGGTATTCCTTCACGAAGGTGGTGCTTTCCGCCAGGCCCACGGTGGTGATCTGGTCATTCACCACCAGGTACTTGTCCTTGCTGGCGCGGATGGTGTAGCTGGTGTTCTCCTTGATGTAGCGGTCCTTGCCGTTTTCCTCGAAGGTGAAGCCTCCGTTGCCGTCGGCCAAGGTGCTGTAGCTGGATCCGTCGGTGCCCACCACTTCCACCTTGGCATCGGGCAGGGGCTCGCCGGTGGCCTTGTCCTTCACCACGCCCTGCAAGGCGAAGAGCAGGTCGGGCACATAGAAGCGCCAGATGTCGTCCTCACCTTTGCCGCCCGGGCGGTTGCTGGTGAAGAAGCCGCGGTCTTCGGTGCCGTCGAACACCATGCTGAAGTCGTCACCGGCGCTGTTGATGGGTGATTTCATGTTTTCCACCTGGCCCCATGCGCCGTCGCCGGTTTTGGTGGCGCGGTAGATGTCCATGCCGCCCATGCCGCCCATGCGGTCGCTGGCGAAATAGAGGTCGCCGTTTTCGCGCCAGAAGGGGAACATGTCGTTTTTCGGGGTGTTGATCTCCTTGCCCAGGTTGGCGGGCTGCCCGGTGGGCATGCCGTTCCTGTCCAAGGCCACCTTCCAAAGGTCCTTGCCACCTTGTCCACCGCCCATGTTGCTGCTGAAGACGAGCACGTTGTCATCGGGCGAGAGGGTGGGATGGCCGATGGTGATCATGCTGGTGTCATTCTTTCCCTGCTGGGGCTTGAGGTTGAGCATCACCGGTTCGCTGTAGTTGTTGCCCACTTTTTTGCTCACCCAGATGTCGCAGCCGAAGGCCTTCTTCTTTTCGTGCGGGCAACGGGTGAAGTACATCATGTTGCGCTTGGAGTTGAAGGTGGCGGAACCTTCATGGGCGGCGGTGTTGATCACGGGTGCCAAGCGCACGGGCTCGCTCCACTTGCCCAATTTGTCGCGGCTGCTGGCATAGAGGTCGGTGAAGCTTTCGCCGAGGATGCCATCGGTTTCGGTGCCCGTGGAAGCGGGGCGGCTGCTGGCGAACACCACGTCGCTGTTGCGCTTATCGGAGAAGGCCGCGCTGAACTCGTATTGGGGGGAGTTGAGCAGCACTTCGGGGTCCACCTTGTAGCGGGTGGGCGCATCGATCCAGGCCTGGGCCTGCTGGCAGGCGGCCAAGCTGGCATCGGCGCGCATGTCACCGGGGTTCTTTTCCTTGTACTTGTTGTAGGCGGCGATGGCATCGGCGTATTTGCCCTGCCCTTTGAAGGCCTCGCCGATGTAGTAATAGGTGATGGGGTCGGGGTACTGGGCCTTGTTGGCCTTTTCATACCACACTTGGGCATTTTCCCCATCGCCCATGGTGCGGTACACCTCCCCGATCTTGAAGATGATGGTGGCCTTTTCGCTGGCCTTCTTCTCGGTGGTGTATGCCTTCTTGTACATCTCGATGGCGTCGAAGTAGCGGCCTCGTTGGAAGGCATCGTCGGCGTCTTTGGCATCCTTGTTCTGCGCCATGGCCCCCACCGCGGCGAACGCCAGGAAAACGAAGCAGGCCAAGAACTTCTTCATGCTCATCATGGGATCGGGATATGGTTGCCCCGTGGTGTGGGGATCGGGCGAAAATAAACAAAGTCGCGTTCGGTCCGCCGCAGGGGGCCAATTTGCCCCCTGTACCCTGCCTTTGGGCCGGCCTGCTCAGCGGGTGAAGAGCAGTTCGCGCATTTTAGGCAACGGCCAGAGCTCGTCGTCCACCAGCAGTTCCAGCTTGTTGCTGTGGTAGCGGATGCGGTCCAGGAAGGGCTTCACGGTGTCGCAGTAGGCAATGGCCTTGTCACGGGCGTCATGGAGCACATTGGCGGCCTTGCGGGCATTGGTCATCTCCTTGCTCAGCACGCGCAACTGTTCCATGTGGCCGCTGATCTTGCGGATCAGTTCCACTTGGGTCACCGTGGCGGCATCCCCATCGGCTTTCCCCAGCACATCGCGCAGGCCCTGCACGTTTGCGATCAGGCGGTTCTGGTAGTGCACGGCGGCCGGCAGCACGTGGTTGATGGCCATGTCCGCGCACACGCGCGATTCGATCTGGATCTTCAGGGTGTAGTTGTGCAGTTCGATCTCGTGGCGGGCCTTGAGTTCCTTGGGGTTCAGCACGCCCATGTCCTGGAAGAGCTTCCCGGTTGCCGCATCTTGCCAGGCGTCCAGCGCCCGGGGCGTGTCGGTGATGTTGGGCAGGCCCCGCTTGGCGGCTTCCTGCTTCCAGGCATCACCGTAGCCGTTGCCTTCGAAGCGCACGTCCTTGCTGCGCACGATCAGGTCGCGGATCACCCGCAGGATGGCCTCGTCCTTCTTGGTGCCCTTGGCGATCAAGGCGTCCACCTCCTTCTTGAAGGCTTTGAGCTGCGCGGCCACCACGGTGTTGAGCACGGTCATGGCCCCTGCGCAATTGGCGCTGGAGCCCACGGCGCGGAACTCGAACTTGTTGCCGGTGAAGGCCACGGGCGAGGTGCGGTTGCGGTCGGTATTGTCCAGCAGCACCTGGGGGATGCGGCCGATGTCGAGCTTGAGCTCGGTTTTGCTGGCCGGGCTCATCTTGCTCTTGATGTTCTTTTCCAGGTCGTCCAGCAGGTCGGTGAGGTACTTGCCGATGAACACGCTGATGATGGCGGGCGGTGCTTCGTTGGCGCCCAACCGGTGGTCGTTGTTTGCCGAGGCGATGCTGGCCCGCAAAATGCCCGCATGGGCGTGCACGGCCGCGATGGTGTTCACGAAGAAGGCCAGGAACTGGATGTTCTCCTTGGGCGTGCGGGCGGGCTTGAGCAGGTTCACGCCGGTATCGGTGGCCAAGCTCCAGTTGTTGTGCTTGCCGCTGCCGTTCACGCCCGAATAGGGCTTTTCGTGGAAGAGCACCCGCATGTCATGCTTGCGGGCCACTTTTTCCATCACGTCCATCAGCAGCATGTTGTGGTCCACGGCGAGGTTCATCTCCTCGTAGACCGGGGCGCACTCGAACTGGTTGGGCGCCACTTCGTTGTGGCGGGTCTTCACCGGTATGCCGAGCTGGTGCGCTTCGGTCTCGAAGTCGCGCATATAGGCCTGCATGCGGTCGGGGATGCTGCCGAAGTAATGGTCTTCCAGCTGCTGGCCGCGGGCGGGACCGTGGCCGAAGAGGGCCCGGCCGGCCATCATGATGTCCGGGCGGGCATAATAGAACGACTCGTCGATGAGGAAGTACTCCTGCTCCCAGCCCAAGGTGGCGATCACCTTGCGCACGTCCTTGTCGAAATACTGGCAAACGGCGGTGGCTGCTTCATCCAAGGCGCGGATCGAGCGCAGCAGCGGTGTTTTGAAATCCAAGGCTTCCCCGGTGTAGCTCACGAAAATGGTGGGGATGCACAGGGTTTGGTGGATCAGAAAGGCCGGGCTGCCGGGGTCCCACGCGGAATAGCCGCGGGCCTCGAAGGTGTTGCGGATGCCGCCGCTGGGAAAACTGCTGGCATCCGGCTCCTGCTGCACGAGCATGCCGCCGTCAAAGCGCTCAATGCTGCGGCCTTCGCCCAAGGGCTCGAAGAAGGCGTCGTGCTTTTCGGCACTCGAGCCGTTGAGCGGCTGGAACCAGTGGGTGTAGTGAGTTGCCCCTTTGCTGGTGGCCCATTCCTTCATGCCGCTGGCCACCTGGTCGGCCAGGCGCCGATCGATCCGCTCCCCGCGATCAATGGCCGAGCGCACCGCACGGTAGGCATCCTCGGTGAGGAACATGCGCATGGCCCCGTCGTTGAACACGTTCACCCCGTAGTAGTCGCTGATGCGCGGCCCGGGCTGCTTGACCTCTTTGGGCAACCGGCCGAGCACATCGGTGAGCGCCTTCGAACGGAGAAAGGGGGTGGACATGGATTTTTGTGTTTGTGGCCGCAAAACTAGGTGCAGCAATGGCACCCCATCTCGATTAAGCGCGTAATTTTTCCAACACCCCCCCTGCAAGAAGGGGGGGGCATGTTGAAAAGTGCTTATGGTATGGTTTGCAGAAGTGGTTCTTGCTGCAACCATCGGGGTAGCACACTTCCGCTCCGCGTCCGCGCGTAGGGTGGCAACAACGATGCGCTCCTCGATCTCGGCGCCGGCCGGCACCCGCCTTCGGCCCATGCAGGCATCAACCCGCCTGGGGCGGCCCTGGTGGCGGCTCGGCTGCAGGGGCTGTCTGTGCGGGTTCGGACACTAGCGGACCGGGCCCACCGTCCGGTGCCATGGGCTGGGCGGCCGCATGGGTTTGGCGGGGAACGGCCTGGGGCGGCGGCTCGATCCGGAAGGCCTTGCGCTGCTCCTCATAACCCTTCTTGACATCCCTGGCCCCTTTCTCGATCTCGCGCTGTACCTCGGCGCTGGCATCGCGGAACTGGCGCAACGCCCGGCCCATGGTGCGGGCCACATCGGGCACGCCCTTGCTGCCGAAGAACAGCAGTACGAACAGCAGGATCACGAGCAGCTCGCCACCGCTGACATCCAGAAAGAGCAACACCGCCATGGGGGGCTAAAAGTAAGCAGCCCCGCCGTGGCGGGGCTGCATGACAGTCACATGGTACGGCGCGGTCAGGCGCGGGCCATCTGCACCGGCTTGGCCACTTCCTTTTTGTGCAGATCGGCCGCCACGGCGCTGGCCACGAAGATGGAGGAGTAGGTACCGGTGAGCACCCCGGCAAAGAGGCCGAACACGAAGCCTTGGATGGACACTCCGCCGAAGAAGAAGATGATCAGCAGTACCAGCAAGGTGCACATGCCGGTGTTGAGGGTGCGGCTCAGGGTGGAATTGATGGCGCCGTTGAACACGGTCATCACGGGGTCGCGCTTGTGGTCGGCGGTGTACTCGCGGATGCGGTCGAACACCACCACTGTATCGTTGATGGAGTAGCCGATCACAGTGAGGATCACCGCGATGAAGGCCTCATCGATCTCCAAGGAGAACCCTACCACGCCCCAGAGCATGGAATACAGGCCGAGGATGAAGATGGTATCATGCACCAGGGAGATCACCGCGCCCACGCCGTACTGCCATTTGTTGAAGCGCACGGCGATATAGATGAACATGAAGACCAGGGCAATGAGCACCGAGGTGACGGCCCCCTTCTTGATATCGTCGCTGATGGTGGCATCCACCTTGCGCGATTCCTCCACTGTGTAGGGGTTGTTCAACAGGGCCAAGCCTTCGTTCAAGCGGCTTTCCACCTGGGCGTCCACCTCCTTGCCTTGGCTGTCGATGAGGTAGTTGGTGGTGACCTTGATCCGGTCGGAGCCGCCGTAAGACTTCACCCAGGCGCCGTACTCGCGGCCGTCCTCGCTTACCAGGCGCGACTCAATGGCCTCGCGGGCCTGGTCCACGTCCACGTTGTTCTTGAACTCCACCACGTACGCGCGCCCGCCGGAGAAGTCCACGCCCCAGTTGAACCCGCGGGTGGCCATGGAGGCGATGCAAGCGGCCATCAGCAGGCCGGAGAAGAGGTAGAACACCTTGCGCCGGCCCATGAAGTTGAAGTTGGCGCCATCGAAGAGGTTCACGTTCCACTTGCGCGAGAAGGTGATGTTCTTGCCCTTGTCCAGCTTGCGTTCCACGATCAAGCGGGAGATGAAGATGGCCGTGAACAGGGAGGTGAGGATACCCAGCCCCAAGGTGGTGGCAAAGCCGCGGATGGGGCCCGAACCGAAAATGTAGAGGATCACCGCAGTGATGAAGGTGGTGATGTTGGAGTCCAGGATGGCGGACAAGGCGCCACTGTTGCTGTAGGAGGTGCTGATGGCGCCCTTGAGGGTGCGGCCGGCCTTGAGCTCATCGCGCACGCGCTCGTTGATCAGCACGTTGGCATCCACGGCCATACCGATGGTGAGCACGATACCGGCGATGCCCGGCAGCGTAAGCACGGCTTGCAAGGACGCCATGGTGCCCACCAGGAAGAACACGTTGGCCAGCAGGGCGATGTCCGCGATCCAGCCGGCTTCCTTGTAATACAGCCACATCACCAGCAGCACGCCGATGAGCGACACGATGAAGGCCACCAGGCTCTGGTCCACGTTTTCGGCGCCCAGCGAAGGGCCCACCACGGTCTCATCGATGATGCGGGCAGGCGCGGGCAGCGCACCGGCCTTGAGGATGTTCGCCAGGTCGGTGGCTTCCTCCAACTGCTTGTTGCGGTCTTCCGAGCCGCCCATGGTGATGCTGCTGCGCCCACCGGGGATCTCGCCCATCACGTTGGGGGCCGATACCACGTAGCCGTCGAGCACGATGGCGATCTGCTTGCCCACGTTCTCGCCGGTCATCAGCTTCCATTTCTGGGCGCCTTCGGCGTTCATCTGCATGCTCACTTCGGCGTCGCCTTTCATGTCGAAATCCTGGCGGGCATCGGTGATGTAGCTTCCGTCCAGCTTGGGTTTGCCTCCGCGGGGGCCACGCAAGGCATGCAGGGCCAAGTAGTCGCGCTCACGTCCGTCCGCGGTGCCCATGCGCACGGGTTTGGAGCCCCAGGCCAGCTTCAGCACCTGGCTGGGATCGGGGCTCTTGGGCGGGGCCATGCGCAGCAGTTTGTTCACCATGCCGGTATCGGCCACGGCGGCATAGCCCACCACATCGCCGGGCACCACCTGGTTGTTCATGATGTTCAGCTGCAGGCGGCCTTGGTTAAGCAGGGGGCTCTTGGCCAAGCTCTCCTCGCGGCTCATCATGCTGTCGCCCGCCAAGCTGTCCGTGGCCAGTACATCGGCCAAACTGTCCCGCTTCAGGCTGTCCACGGCCAAGGCCGAATCCGGCACCAGCGTATCCACGGCGGCAACGGTGGCTTGCACCAAAGTGTCCACCACGGCCGGTTTGGCGCTGTCCTTGCGGGCGATGTCCGGGTGCAGCATGGTGCTCAGCTTTTGGTTGGCCTCGTCGAGCTTCATGTACACCTCGCTGTTGTCGAAGGTCTCCCAGAATTCCAGGTTGGCCGTGCTCTGCAACACGTTGCGCACGCGCTCCTTGTCCTTCACCCCGGGCAGTTCGATCAGGATGCGGCCGCTCAGGGTCTGCTTCTGGATCAAGGGCTGGGCCACGCCGAACTTGTCGATCCTGTTGCGCAGGATCTTCTCCGTGTTGTTCAAGGCGATGCCGGCCTGTTCGCGCAGTGAGGCGATGATCTGTTCGTTGGTGCTTTCCCGCGGGAACATCGAGGCATTGTCCTGCGTGCTGAAGATCGCGGCAAGCGAGGCATTGGGAGCGGCCTTGCGGAACTCCTCCTCGAACAAGGTGATGTAATCCTGATCGCTGTTGGCCAAACGCTGCTGCGCCTTGTCCAATGCCGAGCGGAATGCGGGGTCTTGGCTGTTGCCGCTCAGGTTCTCCACCAACGCGGGGATGTCCACTTCCAAGGTGACGGACATGCCGCCCTTGAGGTCAAGGCCCAGGTTCATCTCCTTGGCCTTGCACTCCTTGTAGGTATAGCCCAGCAGGGGGTACACTTCTTCATCCTGGTGGTCGCGCAGGAAGCGGTTTTCTTCAGCCAGCTTCAGCGAATCATGGTCAAGGGAGGCATGCTCGGGCACGGCCAGTACCGAATCGGCATAGGCTACGGCCACCTGCCCGGCCTTCCGCTCGAACTTGTTGGTGAAGATGGAAAAGGACAACTGCCAAAGGCAGGCGAGCGTCAACAGGATGGTGAACACCCAGAGCGCACCTTTATTCTGCATGGAGAATGCTGATTGGTTTAATTCTAACGGCCTGAACAGCCGCACACAAGGCCCCGGTCAACGGGGCGGCAAATATAGAAGGATAGGCATGCCTTCCGACGAGGATGCTCTGATTGCCCATGCCGAGCAGGGCACCGGGTGGCCCACAAGAGGTGCGGCAGGTACATTCGCTGCGAACTTTTCATCGGGAATCCCGCAATCCTCCCGCACCTTGGCCAAGCTCCTCCACCCGCTCCTGCTGGCCCTTGCCGCGCCGTTCGCAGCAAGCGCGCAAGAAAGCCTCACCTTCACCCCCGGCATACCGGTGCTGGCCGGCGGCACTGCCTTGGCCATGCCTTGGGCGGGCGGCTTGAACGCGCCCCAGTTCTCCGCGATCGACCTGGACCAGGACGGCCTGCAGGACCTCTTCCTGCTGGACCGCGTAGGCAACATGCCGCTGTTCTTCCTGAACACGGGCACGGCCGGCCAACCCCATTATACCGCCACCCGGGCCTACGACCATGTCCATCCCTTCCCCCTGCTGCACGACTGGGCGCTGTTGCGCGACTACAATTGCGATGGCAAGGCGGACATCTTCGCATACACCAATGCGGCCTTCGCCGTGTACCGGAACACCAGCGACGCCAACGGCCTGTCCTTTGCGCTCACCGATGATGAGGTGGGCAGCAACTACGTGCCCACCCTCAGCCCCAACCTGTATATCAGCAATGTGGACCTTCCCGGCATAGCGGACGTGGACGGCGACGGTGACCTGGACGTGCTCACCTACAGCATCTGGGGCAATTTCCTGGAGTACCACAAGAACCTGAGTATGGAACAATACGGCCATTGCGACAGCCTGGTGTACGAGGTGCGCAGCCGGTGCTGGGGCGAATTCCAGGAATCGGTGGAGGGCAGTTCGGTGGAGCTCAACGTGCCCTGCACCTACAACGTGCCCGATCCCGAACTGCCCGTGCCCGGCAACCCTCCCCGCCCCGAAGATCAAGCACGCCTCCACTCCGGAAGCTCCATCCTGGCCTTGGACCTCAATGGTGACGGGGTAATGGACCTGGTGCAGGGCGATCTTCAAACCGCGCACCTCACCTCCCTCACCAACGGCGGCACCACCGCCCATGCGTTGATGACCCAAGTGGACACCTTGTTCCCTTCCTATGATGTGAGCACCGACCTGGTGCAATTCCCGGGCGCCTTCTACGTGGATGTGGACGGGGATGCCCGGCGCGACCTGCTGGTGGCGCCCAACAGCCCCACCGAAGCCGAAGACCACCAAGGCACCTGGTACTACCGCAACGTGGGCACCGATGCCGCACCCGTGTTCGAGCACCAGCAGAACGACCTGTTCCAAAACGACATGCTCGACTTCGGTTCCGGCGCGCGACCGGTGCTTTTCGACCACAACGGCGACGGCCTGATGGACCTGGTGGTGGCCAATGAGTTCCGCTTCGCTCCGGGGGGCAACCTGCAGGGCCGCCTCGCCCTGCTCGAAAATACGGGTACCCCGACCCACCCCGCCTTTACGTTGGTGACGGACGACTACGCGGCCCTATCAGCGGCGGGCCTGGGGCCGGCGCTGCACCCCGCATTCGGCGATGTGAACGGCGATGGCAAGGCCGATATGGTGCTGGGCGACCTGCCGGGCAACCTGCACCTGTTCACCAACACGGCAACCGGCCCGGTGGCGCAATTCGAGTTGACCCAATTGCAGCTCACCGCGGACGGCGGTGCCGTGATCGATGCAGGGGCCAATGCCACGCCGCAGCTCTTCGACCTGGACAGCGACGGGCTGCTGGACCTACTGGTGGGCGAACGCAACGGCAACCTCAACTATTTCCGCAACAGCGGCACTGCCACGGTGCCTTCATGGCAGTTGGAAACGGAGAACCTCGGGGGGGTGAGCGTAAATGAATATTGGAGCAGCACCGGATACAGCGTGCCATTCTTCAGCTTGGACAGCTCGGGGTACATCCTGCTGCTCTGCGGCAGCGAGTCCGGGGGCATCCACCGGTACGAGGACATCAGCGGCAACTTGGGCGGGGAGTGGAATTTGACGGACAGCCTGTGGCATGGCCTGCGCGACGGCATGCGCACCGCTGTGGTGCTGCACGACTTCACCGGCAGCGGCGAACCCGCGTTGGTGTTGGGCAACTTCCGCGGTGGCCTGAGCTTCTGGGCCACCGGCGAAACCACCGGCGAACCTTCGGGAGTGGGCAGCACGGAGCCCGATCCGTTCCGCTTGGTGCCCAATCCGGCGGGCCTGTGGGCGGAGGTGCACTGGCTCCGACCGTTGGCCCCGGGGCTGCAAGCCACCGTGGTGGACGGCATGGGCCGCATGGTGCGCACCGTGTCCATGCGCACCGCAACGCAGCGCATTTCGCTGGAAGGCCTCGCCGCGGGCCTCTACACGGTACAGATCACCGACGGCCGCGCGCACTGGGCTGCCCGCTTGGCGGTGGTGCGTTAAGGCCGGAACAACAAGGGGCACCATGCGGTGCCCCTTGCCAAGGTTGAACACGGAGCGGTGCTCAGGCCGGCACGTTCATGCGGTCCAGCACGTCCATCACATCTTTCACGGCCTTGGCGCTCTGGCGGGTCAGTTCCATTTCTTCGGCGTTGAGCTTGAGCTCGATGATGCGTTCGATGCCCTTGCGGCCCAGCACCACCGGCACGCCCAGGTACACATCCTTCAGGCCGTACTCCCCTTGCAGCCATGCGCACACGGGGAACACGCGCTTCTGGTCGCGCACAATGGCTTCCACCATTTGTGCCGCGGCCGTGCCCGGCGCATACCAGGCGGAGGTGCCCAGCAGGTTCACGATCTCGCCACCGCCCTTCTTGGTGCGCTCCACAATGGCCTCCAACTTGTCCTTGGCGATCAGTTCGGTCACCGGAATGCCGCCCACCGTGGTGTAACGGGGCAAGGGCACCATGGTATCGCCGTGGCCGCCCATGAGCACGGCCTGAATATCCTTGGGGCTTACCCCCAGCTCAGTGGCCAGGAAAGCGCGGTAGCGCGCCGTATCCAGGATGCCGGCCATGCCGAACACGCGCTGGGCGGGGAATTTGCTGGTGAGGAACGCGCAATAGGTCATCACGTCCAGCGGGTTGCTCACCACGATGATCACCGCATTGGGCGAATGCTGCACAATGTTCTCGGTAACGCTCTTCACGATACCGGCGTTGGTGGCGATCAGGTCATCGCGGCTCATGCCGGGCTTGCGCGGCAATCCGCTGGTGATCACCACCACGTCGCTGTTGGCGGTCTTGCTGTAATCGTTGGTGCTGCCGTACGTACGGGTATCGAACAGGCTGATGGGCGCGGTCTGCCAAATATCCAAGGCCTTGCCCTCGGCAAAGCCTTCCTTGATGTCCAGCAGGACCACTTCGGTCCCGAGCTCCCGGCGGGCGCAAACATCGGCGCAGGTGGCGCCTACATTCCCTGCCCCTACTACTGTGATCTTCATTGGTTGGTCTTCTTGTCCGTGTTGGGTGAGAAACGATCCCGGCCTTTCGGCCGGGGCAAAAATAGGCTTCCCTGGGGAACCCGCCACCGTGGCCTGCCAGTTCCTGCGGCCCGCCCGCCGCATGCTCGCGCTTCGGACAGGATTCCTATCTTCACTGCCTGAAAGGATGGCCCAACAGGATCTGGAACTGGCAACCTCTGGAGCAAGCGTGCGTCTTGGTCCTGCATGGAAGGCCATGGAACCATCTGGTGCAGGTTACGACAGCTTGATCGACGGCTGTCTGGCCGGCGAACGCCGCAGCCAGCAGCAAGTCTACGAGGCCTTCTATGGCAAAATGATGGCCATCTGCCTGCGGTACACCAAGAATCACGACCAGGCCAAGGATATTCTGCAGGACGGCTTCATCAAGGTATTCCGCAACTTGGCGGAATTCAACCGCGCCGGAAGCTTCGAGGGCTGGATCCGGCGCATCATGGTGAACACCGCCATCGACTACTTCCGGCGGTCCAAGCATTCCTACCTGCTCTTGGGCGAGGACCGCAGCATGGAAGAGTTCGAGGAGGTTCCCGAGGAGACCACCCCGGAGGAGGACAGCTGGGCCGACCTCAAACCGGCCGACGTGATCAATGCCATGCAGAAGCTCACCCCGGCCTACCGCACGGTCTTCAACCTTTATGTGTTCGAGGAGATGACCCACAAGGAGATCGCTGAAGTATTGGACATCAACATCGGAACCTCAAAAAGCAACTTGGCCAAAGCCAAAGCCAACCTGAAGCAATTGCTGAAAAAGAACGATCGTACCCCGCGGTGAACAATGGTGGAGAAGCCCAACGACATGGATGCATTTGAGCGGCAAGTAAAAGCGCAACTGGAGCACTACGAGGTGCCTTACAACGCTGCGGATTGGGCACAGATGGACCGTGCCTTGTCCAGCGGTGTACAGGGGTGGGGCCACGGGCGTGCGCTGGTCGCCGGGTTGCTCCTGGCCGGAGGCTTGTTGATCGGAGGCACAGCCTATTACTTGGGCATGGACAAAGGCAGCCAATTGGCGGAAACCCAAACCAGCGTGGAAGTCCCCTCGGCACCCGGCATTGAACCAGCTTCCGCAGCGGTCAATGCAGGCGTAACTGAAACGGGCGGGCCGCTTGGGGAGCGTGTTGAAGGTGCACCGCAGCCCCGACCGGCAACTGCACCTTCGCACAACGGCAACCCAGCAACTCCAAGGCCCAAGAGCGGCAACGTTGATCCCGCCCGCCATACCGCAGGCAAGCCAACTCCGGCAGCCCCCACCTCCCAAGCAGCACCTGAAACCCCGGCATCGGCCTTCCGTGCCAGCGTGAAAGAGACCTGCCCGGGCGACCCGGTGAATTTCACGGTGGACAACATGCCCGAGGATGGCATCTATTTGTGGAATTTCGGTGACGGGAACTTCAGCAACAAAGCCAACCCGGACCATGTGTTCACCAAGCCGGGCACCTACCAGGTGATGCTCTCCATGTCCTCCGCCGGGGCGGGTACCATGCGCAATAAGCCCAGCAGTGGCATGATCGTGATCCATGAGGCGCCGTTGGCCACCTTCAACATGGTAAAGCTGGAATTCCCCGGTCAGGTGCCCCGCGTGCATTTCGAGAACCGTGCCGAAGGTGCGCACAGCTATCAGTGGGACCTGGGTGACGGCACCACGAGCACCGAGCCCAGCCCTGACCATGTATACCGCAAGAAGGGCACCTACCAAGTGGTGCAGACCGTCACCAATGCCACGGGGTGCACAGACCGCAAGGTGAAGGAACTGATCATAGACCGCGACTTCGACCTGGCCGCGCCCAAGGCCTTCACGCCGAACGGTGACGGCAATGAAGACAGCTTCATGCCGCAAACCCTGAAGCAGCTGCAAGCCAAATTCAATTTGGCCGTCTATGACCCTGCGGGCCGCTTGGTGTACAGCACCAGCGATGCCCGCCGCGCATGGACGGGCCAAGCGCAGAACCAGGGCGCAGTGTTGGCCCCGGGCCACTACGTATGGGTGGCCGACCTGCAAGCGGGCCAGCATACGGAGACGTTCACCGGCAGCGTGCAGTTGGTGCCCTAGGCCGCGTGGATGGTGGCTAGGGGGATACCCGGTTGCCCGGCGTTCCAAGAATGTGCCATTCCAGTGGTGGCGATGCGCCCGGCCGGAGCGATCTTAGGCACCCTTTGGCGAATGAACCGCGTCATCTTGCCGATCCGGACCATTGAGATACCATGTTGTTGAGGGTGAAGACCATCGTGTTCCTGCTCTTGTTCCAAGCACTGCTGGTACCACGTGCCTGGGCCCAGGTATTTCTTATTTCCCAGGGCAACGCCACCACGTGCAGCGGGGCGTTGCTGGACAGTGGCGGCGAGGGAGGCAGCGGCTATGGCGACAATGAGAACTACGTGATGACCATCTGTTCGTCCGATCCGGACAGTGCGATATCGCTCAGCTTCATCATCTTCAACCTATCGGGTGCCGGGAGCGCTCCTGCGGACCAGATCTCGATCTACGATGGCCCGGACACCTCCGCTCCGCTGATCGGCACTTGGTCGGGCACAAGCTCGCCGGGCATTGTGAACGCGAGTTTTGCCAACACCTCGGGCTGCCTCACGGTGCAGTTCACCTCCAACGAAACCGGCGTGGGCATATTTGCCGCGAGCATCACTTGCAGCCAGCCGTGCGAGCCGCCCACGGCCATTGCCCAAATGAGCGAGGCCGCACCTGCCTTGATATGCCAGGGCGAGGTGGTCGGATTCGATGCCACAGGCTCCTATGCCGCCGCTGGTTTCAATGTGGAGCAATACCTCTGGGATTTCGGTGATGGCACGATGGACAGCACCAGTGGCCCGATCCTGGACCACGTGTTCCAAGGCCCGCCGCAACAGTTTGTGGTGAACCTCATCATTACGGACGACAACGGCTGCGTGAACACCAACTCCATGCAGTTGCCGGTGCAGGTGAGCATACCTCCCACCTACGACAATTTCGAGCCCATCACCTTCTGCTCCGGTGAATCGGTGAACCTGACGGCCACCACCTCGATCACTCCCAGCACGTGGACCAGCATCCCGGATGCCAACTTCGGTGGGGGGATCATGCTGCCGGACCAGTTGGGCACACCGTTCACCAGTTCCATCACCTTCGAGGCCTTTCCGCCAGGCGCCACCTTGCCCAGTGTAAATGAATTCCTGTCCGTGTGCGTAAGCATGGAACATTCGTTCATGGGCGATTTCACCCTTCAGTTGACGGCCCCCAACGGTACGAGCGTGATGCTGCACCAACAAGGCGGCGGGGGCACCTACTTGGGCATACCCAATGACTTTGATGAAGGCAACCCGCAGATCGGCACCTGTTGGGATTATTGTTTCAGCCCCACGGCCACCAACGGCACCTGGGCTGCCAATGCCGGTGGCGGATCCCTGCCGGCGGGCACCTACCAGGCCGTAGGAGCCTTCAGCGCATTGGCCGGCACCTCGTTGAACGGTACATGGACCTTGACCTTCAACGACTGGTGGGGAGCCGACAACGGGTTCATCTGCTCTTGGGGGATCAATTTCGATCCCTCCATCCTGCCGGACGACGTATCCTACACGCCCATACCGGGCATAGCCCATTCGGACAGCAGCTACTGGAGCGGGCCCGCATTGACCAACGACCCCTTGAACCCGTTGGAATACATTGCCTCGCCCACGCAAGTAGGCTCCCATGTGTACACCTACACAGTAACGGACAATTTCGGCTGCACCTACGATACCACCTTGACCATCAACGTCACCCCCGGGGTGAATGCCGATCCGTACATGCTGTGCGGCGCTCCCATCCTGCTGCAGCCCGGCTTGCAGCTACCGCTGCCCCTGGGCACCATCACCTACCAATGGTCGCCTGCGGCGGGCCTCTCCAATACCAACACGCCCTACCCTACGGCCAATCCCACAGTGCCCACATGGTACACCTTGCACGCATTCCCGGCAGGCCATCCCCTGTGCGGCAATGTGGACAGCGTTTTTGTGAACCCGCCCTCGCTCAGTACCAATGTCTTGTCGGTAACAGACCACATGTGCCATGGCGGCCTTGACGGCTATATCGCCGTGGCCAGCAACGGCACCAACGGCCCGTGGAACTATTTCTGGACCGACAGCGCGGGAGCCATCGTGCAGACCACCATGGGTGCCTACGGCGATACGCTGCACGCCCCGGCCGGAACCTACCAAGTGCTGATCCAGGACGGCCCCAACGGCAACGGCTGCGAAGACAGCCTGACCACGCAGATCCAACAACCACCGCAACTGTTGCTCAACTCCATCAGCGCGGACACTACCATTTGCTTGGATGGCACCGCACAGTTGGGCGCCACCGCCACGGGCGGCAGCGGCAGCCTGCTGCTCCACTGGGGCGATGGTGCCACGGGCGGCACGGTGCACAGCGTATCGCCCTCGGTAAGCACGGTGTACCGCATTTTCGCCACGGACACCAACAACTGCCATTCGGATACCCTGGCCGTGGCCATCACCGTGCGGGATTCCTTGCATGTGCTCATGGCGGATACCGTGGTGAGCTGCCCGGAAGTAAACGTGCTACTGGCCACGGACAGTGCTTACGGTGGCGATGGGCAGTACAGCTTTGATTGGGGGCAAGGCCCTTTGCCATTCGACACCCTGACAGTGAACTTGGCGCACACCACCACCTATTGCATGACCCTGCACGACGGCTGCGAAACACCGCCGGTGACCCGGTGCACCACGGTGGAAGTACTGCCGCTGCCGCCGTTGATCTTGAACACCGACACCGTGCTGGGCTGTGTTCCGTTCCTGGTGCAGTTTGAATTGGTGGACACCACCAACGGAGGTCACGCCGATTGGCGCTTCGGCGACGGCGTCACCTTGGCTGGCGGGCCCATGTCGCTGCCCCACCTGTACATGCAGTACGGCACGTTCGACATGGACATCACCGTGCATTGGCCGAACGGCTGCAGTGCCGATTCGTTGTTCAGCGACTTGATCACCGTGATCGACATGCCCCACGCGGCCTTCACTTGGACCCCCCAACCGGCGGACATCTTCCACAACGAAGTGCACTTCATGGAACAGGCGGGCCCCACGGCCACGGCATTCCTGTGGGATTTTGCGGGGCTGGCCTCGTCCACCGCACCCGACACCAGCATCACCTTCACCGATGCCTACGGCAGCCAGTACCGGGTGCAACTCAACGCGTGGAACGAATTGGGCTGCATGGACAGTGTGATCCGCTTGGTGAACGTGGATGATGTATTCCTGGTGCACGTGCCCACGGCCTTCACACCCGACGGCGACAACTTGAACGAAGTGTTGTACGTGGAAGGCAATGACATTGCCGATGCCGAATACCGGTTCAGGGTGTTCAACCGCTGGGGCGAGCTGATCTTTGAAACCACCGACCGCAAGGTCGGTTGGGACGGCACCTACAAGGGCAAGAAAGTCCCCGTGGGCGTATACAACTGGACGCTTCACGCACAGTCTGTGTACACCAAGACCAACCACGACCTGCAGGGGCACGTTACGGTGGTCAAGTAACAGCAGCTTCGCCGGACGCACGCGGTAGCCGTTGGTTGCCTTTGTGCTGCGCAGGATATCCCATTTCCCGTGTGCGAACATTTTATTGCAGCGATCAGGCGGAAGCAGTGCCGTAGTGTCTAGCTTGGCAGCAAGCCCCGTGTTTGGCCCCCCCCCCCGGCCGAACACCACTCCCCCTTCAGCAGCCATGGGAACACACCCCGTTCGCAGGTCACCAAGCTGGTTGAACAAACTGGCGCATGGCGGATGGTGCCTGGGTCTGTCAGCATTGCTCAGCAGCACCGCCGTGCTGGGCCAAACCATAGCGCTGATCAACGGCTCCGGCACGGCGTGCAGCGGTGCGCTGCTGGACAGCGGCGGTGAAGGGGCAACGGGATACGGCAACAACGAAAATTTCACCTACACGCTTTGCCCCGATGTGCCGGGCGGAGCCGTCTCGCTGAACTTCATCACCTTCAACCTGAGCACCGCCGGAGCAACACCGGTGGATGGTCTTTCGATCCATGATGGCAACAGCACGGCTGCGCCGTTGCTGGGCACTTGGACAGGCACACAACTGCAGGGCCAAACCTTGTCTGCTTCCGCTTCCAACCCCACTGGCTGCCTCACCATCGTGTTCCGTTCCAACAATACGGGAACGGGAACGTTCACGGCCATGATCAGCTGCTTTCAGCCATGCATCCGGCCGACAGCCGTGGCCACCGCTGGATCTCCGCTTCCCCTGCGCATCTGTCCGGGCGGGCAGGTGATCTTGGACGGTAGCGGCTCCTTCGCAGCCGGTAGCGCTACCATCGCCAGCTACACGTGGGACCTGGGTGATGGCACCTTGGTGAACAATGGCCCCTCCTGGTTGGCACACACCTACACGCAGCCCGGCGCATACACCGCACAGTTGGTGGTGTTGGACGATCAAGGTTGCGCGAGCAACAACACCATCGACCTTACCACCTTGGTGGGCACTGCTCCGGTATTCACCGGCACCTTGGGCTCCACAGGCTGCACCAATGAAGCGATCACTTTGAACGGCCAAGTATCCGGCACCACCTGGACCGCACTTCCCCAGGCCAACCTCGGGGGTGCCGTGGCCATGCCCGGTGGCGCAGGCCAATGCTTCACCAGCACGATCACCTACACGCAGTTCAGTGCCGGGCAAACGCTCACGGACATCAGCCAGCTGTTGGGCATTTGCGTGAACATGGAGCACTCGTACATGGCCGACCTGGTGGTGCGCATCATTAGTCCCAACGGGCAAGCCGCGGTGCTGCACCAGCAAGGGGGTGATGGCACGTATATCGGCGGGGCCAATGATCTGGACAACCAAGGCAATCCCGTGGCGGGTACCTGCTGGAACTACTGCTGGAGCGCCACGGCACCATGGGGCACGTGGGCGCAAAGTGCCGCGAGCGGCCCCACCCCCCATGTCATGCTTGGAGGCACCCCCGCCTCGAACGCGTTGATGCCAGGCACCTATACCCCGGTGCAACCGCTGAGCAATTTGATCGGCTCCCCTTTGAACGGAACCTGGACCCTTGAAGTATGTGATTTCTGGAGCTTGGACAACGGATTCATGTGCGACTGGTCGATCAATTTCGATCCATCCCTGTTCCCCGGCTTGTTCTCCTTCACCCCGGTGTACGGCGCGGGTTGCGACAGCAGCTACTGGAGCGGCCCCGGCATTCAAGCCACCAGCGCGGATTGCAACACGGCCACCATCGGCAATTTGGCCCCGGGATCGTACCCCTTTACCTACACGGCCCTTGACAATTTCGGCTGTACATACGACACCACCGTGACAGTGACCATCACACCGGACCTGGTGGTAGACGCAGGTGGGGACCAGACCGTGTGCGCTAACGCCCATGTGCCGCTGTTTGCCTCCATGGCCAACAGCCCGATCACGGATACTTGCCTATATGACCTCTGGCTGTATGATTCCGGTGGGAACGGGTGGACAGTGAACGGCGCGGTCACCTTCACCATCAACGGCACCGGCAGCACATATACGCTTCCCACAGGCGCCAGCATCCACTATGTCATCCCGGTGCCGCACGGGGCCATGCTGAGCATGAGCTATGCCGCTGGCGGCTGGCTCGGTGGGCCGCAGCAGTCCTTCTCCTTGGCAAATGGACAGGGCCAACAATTGTACAGCGGGAGCAACCCGGCCAACGGGGTGGTGTGGAGCGGCCTGGCCAGCTGTCCAGGCGGTGCCTTGGTATACAGTTGGAGCCCGGCAACGGGACTGTCCAACCCTGCAATCGCCGCACCTGTGGCCACGGTCACCACCACCACACAATACTGTGTCACCGTTCACCAGGAACAGCATCCGGATTGTGCGGTCACCGACTGCGTAACGATCACCGTGGTGCCACCTCCCGGCCCGGGCACCGACACGCTCATTACGGTATGCAATGCGGGCATGGCCTTTACCATGTACGACAGGCTCAGCGGCTCGCCCGAACCGGGGGGCACGTGGACCGCGCCCGGCGGCGGCGGCCACAACGGCAGCTTCGTACCAGGCACGGACGCAGCGGGCACCTATACCTACACCGTGAACGGCACGGGGGCATGCCTCGCGACAATTGCCCAATACACCCTGACGGTTCAAGTGGCCTCAACCCCGGACAGTGGTTCGGATGGTTCGGTGACCGTGTGCAGCTCCGGCGGGCCGGTGGTGCTCTTCAACCAGTTGGGCGGGACACCGGACCTGGGCGGCACTTGGGGCGGTCCATCACCGGTGGTGGCCGGACTGTTCAACCCGGCCACCATGGCAGCGGGCACCTATACCTACACCGTAAGCGTTCCCCCGCCCTGCACCAGCAGTAGCAGCACGGTTGCGATCACCGTTCAACCAGCCCCGGATGCCGGCAACAATGGCTCTATGACCCTGTGCCTGGGCGAAGCGCCGTCGAGCCTGTTTGATGCGCTGGGCGGCACCCCGGATGCGGGCGGAAACTGGAGCGGCCCCAGCACCGTGGCCAACAACCTGTTCGACCCGGCCTCCATGGCCGGTGGCACCTATGCTTACACGGTGGCCGGTGCTGCCCCATGCCCTTCGGCAGCAAGCCAAGTGGTGGTATCCGTAACACCCTTGCCCAACACCGGAACCGATGGCAACCTCGTGCTGTGCAGCACCACGGCCCCTGTGGACCTGTTCCAGCAACTGGGCGGCGGGGCGCAGGCCGGTGGCACCTGGAGCGGCCCCAGCCCCGTGGTTGGCGGAATGTTCGATCCGTCGGGCATGAACGTGGGCACCTATATGTACACGATCAGCCTTCCTGCCCCGTGCCTGGGGTCCAGCAGCAGCGTGGAAGTAGGAGTGAATGAAGCGCCGAAGGCCGGCAGCAACGGAGCACTATCCCTGTGCGGCAATGATGCTCCGGTAAACCTGTTCAGCTATTTGGGGGGCACACCGGACCCGAACGGCAGTTGGAGCGGCCCAAGCCCCATTAGCGGCGGCAACTTCGATCCGGGCATCATGGCGGCGGGAGCCTATGCCTATGTGGTGGCGGCCTTGCCGGCGTGCACCAACGACACCGCGTATGTTGCGGTTGCCACGACATCCCCGACGAACGCGGGTGTGGACGCCAACATAGCCTTGTGCACCAGCGCTGCACCGCTCAGCCTTTTTGGCCAGCTGGGCGGAACGCCCGATCCGGGCGGCAGCTGGAGCGGTCCGAATGGTTACAGCGGCAACATACTGGACCCGTCCAGCGCCAGCCCCGGCACCTACCATTACGCGGTGGCCGGAACCGCGCCATGCCCGAGCGATACCGCCGCATTGCAGATCACCTTCCAAGTACCTCCCGTACCCGGGTTCGATGGCATGGCCACGTTGTGCCCCGATGCCTCGCCCCTGGACCTTTTTCTGCAACTGGGCGGTATGCCGGAAGCCAACGGTACGTGGACCGCTCCTTCCGGCGCTCCGCACGCAAGCCAGTTCGATCCGGCGAATGATCCCCCCGGCACTTACACCTACACGGTAGCCGCCACTGCCCCGTGCCCCAACAACAACAACCAATCAACTGTTACGGTAGGCCTGGTAGCAGCACCCAGTGCCGGGGCTGATGGTGTGAACTGCACGCTGGAAGGGGTCTTGCAAGCCTCAGGTTCCTGGGCCGCGGGCCATTGGACGGGTTCCCCGGGCGCCTTGATCGCGGACCCCGAAGCAGCCTACAGCGCGGCCACTGCAGCTGCGGCGGGCTTGTACCAGTTTGTTTGGAACACGGTAAGCGTGGAAGGATGCCAGTTCACGGATACCGTGGCCCTCACGTTCACCGATGCGATCATCCCCGCGGTGGAAGTAACCCCGACCATCTGCCATGGCTCCTGCGACGGCGGCTTCATGGCCAGCGCAACCGGCGGCAACACGGGCTGGTCCGGCTACACCTACGCCCTCAGCGGGGCCAATGGCAGCCCCATGCCGATCACCACGGGCTACTGCGCGGGAGAATACCTGCTCACCGTGCTGGACACCAACAACTGCACGGCCACCGTAGCATTCAGCATACCGCAACCACCACCGCTGGCCATGGGCCTGCTCACCACCGTGGACGCGCTTTGTTCCTATAGTTGCGATGGCACACTGCAAGTGGGCGATACCGCTGGCGTGCTGTTCCGCCTGAATGATGGCGCCCCGCAACCATCCGGCCTGTTCACGGGGTTGTGCCCGGGAAGCTATACGGCCACCATGTGGAATGCCCTTGGCTGCAGCGCAAGCGGAACGGCCGTGGTCGGCAGCCCGCCCCCGGTCACGGCAGCATTCCTCATTCAGCCCGGCCAGGTGTACGTGGATGCGCCAGAGGTGGTGTTCACCAATGCCTCCAGCGCCAATGCAGGGAGCTTCCAATGGGAGTTTGGTGATGGCCATGTCAGCGCGGATGCCTCGCCGGTGCACACCTACCCCGTAGGGGCCGCTGCCGAGTACGAAGTATGCTTGAGCGCGTTCACCGGCAACGGCTGCGTGGACACGGACTGCGCCCTGCTGCGCGTGCTGGACCGGTCGGCGATCTTCCTTCCCAATAGCTTTACCCCGGACGGTGATGGGCGCAACGATGTGTTCCAAGTACTGGGCACGGGCTTCGCTCCGGAAGGCTTCCTGTTGCGCGTCTACACCCGTTGGGGTGAGCTCGTTTTTGAGACCGCCGACCATCAGGCCGGGTGGGACGGCACCCGGAACGGGGCGGCGATGGAAGGCAATGTGTACGTGTGGTCCCTCAGCGCGCACTTCACGGGCAGCATTGAGCCCTATGAAAGGAAGGGGCACGTTACCCTGGTGCGCTAGCCGCCCCCGCCCGGGAAACCCTCCCTGGGGCCGTTTGCACTCTTAGCCCGGGAAGGACGCCCCGGTAAAACACAAAGCCCCGGCAGGCCGGGGCTTTGGCGAGGATTTGCCCGGCAAGCCGGGCGGTTTGATCAGATATCCAGCTTGGCGTACACCGCGTTGCGCTCAATGAACTCCCGGCGGGGCGGCACCTCATCGCCCATGAGCATGCTGAAGATGCGGTCGGCTTCGCTCCCGTTCTCGATGGTCACTTGGCGCAAGGTGCGCGTCTCGGGGTTCATGGTGGTTTCCCAGAGCTGCTCGGCGTTCATTTCACCGAGACCCTTGTACCGCTGCACATGTACGCTGGCATCCTTGGTGGCGCCCTTCATGCGCTCGATGGTCCGGTCGCGCTCCTCATCGGTCCAGCAATAGGCGGACTCCTTGCCCTTTTTCACCAGGTAGAGTGGCGGGGTGGCGATGTACACGTGGCCGTTCTCGATCAGCTCCTTCATATAGCGGTAGAAGAAGGTAAGGATGAGGGTTTGGATGTGGCTGCCGTCCACATCAGCATCGCTCATGATCACCACCTTGTGGTAGCGCAGCTTCTCAATATTGAGCGCTTTGCTGTCATCCTCTGTGCCGATGGAAACGCCCAACGCGGTGTAGATGTTTCGGATCTCTTCGTTCTCGTAGATCTTGTGGACCATGGCCTTTTCCACGTTGAGGATCTTGCCGCGCAAGGGCAAGATGGCCTGGAACTCGCGGTTGCGGCCCTGCTTGGCGGTACCGCCTGCGGAATCGCCCTCCACCAGGAAGATCTCGCTGGCGCCGGGGTCCTTGCTTTGGCAATCGGCCAGCTTGCCCGGCAGGCCCATGCCGCTGGCTGCGCCTTTGCGCTGCACCATTTCACGGGCCTTTTTGGCGGCGTGGCGGGCAGTGGCGGCCAGGATCACCTTGTCCACGATGCGTTTGGCATCCTTGGGGTGTTCCTCCAAATAGTTCTCCAGCATTTCGCTCACGGCGATGTCCACCGCGCCCATCACTTCGCTGTTGCCGAGCTTGGTTTTGGTTTGGCCTTCGAACTGGGGTTCCTGCACCTTCACGCTGATCACGCCGGTAAGGCCTTCGCGGAAGTCGTCGCCGGTGATCTCGAACTTGAGGTTTTTGGTGGCGCCGCTGTTGTCCGCGTACTTTTTCAAGGTGCGGGTAAGGCCGCGGCGGAAGCCGGCCAGGTGCGTGCCGCCTTCGTGGGTGTTTATGTTGTTGACGTAGGAGTGGATGTTCTCGGTGTAGGAATCGTTGTAGATCATGGCGATCTCCACCGGGATGCCCTGTTTCTCCCCTTCCATGTAGATCACCGACTCGATCATCGGCAGGCGGGTGCCGTCGAGGTACTTCACGAACTCCACCAGGCCCAGGTCGCTGTGGAAGGTTTCGGACACGAAGGTGCCGTCCTCGCCGGGGTGGCGCTCATCGGTAAGGGAGAGGGTGATGCCCTTGTTGAGGTAAGCCAGTTCGCGCAGGCGTGCCGCGAGGGTATCGTAGTTGTACTCAGCGACCTGGAAGATGGTGGGGTCGGGATGGAAGGTAACGATGGTGCCACGTTCCGAGGATGGACCCACCTCCTTGACGGAATGCTTGGGTTTGCCTTGGCTGTACTCCTGCTGGTACACCTTGCCGTCCCGGTGCACTTCGGCGAGCAACATGTCGCTGAGGGCGTTGACGCAGCTGACGCCCACGCCGTGCAGTCCGCCGGAAACCTTGTAGCTGTCCTTGTCGAACTTGCCGCCGGCGTGCAGCACGGTCATCACCACCTCGAGGGCGGAGCGGCCTTCCTTGGCGTGCATGGCCACCGGAATGCCGCGGCCATTGTCCTTCACCCGGATGCTGTTGCCGGGCAGGATGGTCACTTGGATCGTATCGCAATGGCCCGCCAATGCCTCGTCGATGGAGTTGTCCACCACTTCATACACCAGGTGGTGCAGGCCCTTGACCCCAATATCGCCAATGTACATGGCCGGCCGCTTGCGCACGGCCTCGAGTCCTTCAAGTACCTGGATGCTGTCCGCGCCATAGCCTGCCGCCGCTGCCTTCTTCGCTTCGCTCATTTCCACTGTTTCTGCCATTTTTCGCTCGGATCTGCCCCGTTTTTCAAGGGCACGCGAAGATACCACCCAAGTTGGTGCCGGAGGCGGACAAAGCCCAATACGGGCGCGGGAATCCTTGATTTTTACCAACAGAACGCCCCGCTCTGTTGAAAACCTACCCGGGCAGTCGGGGGTCGATCACCCCGTTTACCCGTTTGACCTACTGTGGCTCAATATGTTACGCCGATCTAGAAAGCGAAGGAAGCGCCGCCCAGCAACAGGGTGCGCTGCACCGGATAGTTGTACCAGCGTTCGTACTTGGAAGCGCTCAAGTTGCTGCACTCCAGGAACACGCTCAGGCGCTTGGTATAGCGGTATTCCAAGCCCAGGAAGAGGTCCACGTAGCCCGGGGCATCCGTACTTTGCGGCGCCGGTGAGAGGTCGTTCCAGCCCATGGGCAGGGTGAGGGGCATTTTGCGCCTGCCATGGAACTGGGCTTCCAGCTTCAGCAGCAGCTTGTCCTGGAAGTCGTACACGGCGCCGAGGTTGATGGTGTAAATGGGCAAGTTCCAGGCCTCGGCCTGGTTCCCGGTGCCGTAGCTGAAGAGGTGGATGCCGCCATGGACGTTGATGTGCTCCTGGTGGCTGTAGCGCAGTTCGCCGCTGATGTCCAGCTGGTCCACCTGATCGTACACGGCCATGAAGCGGTCGCCGTAGCGCAGGCTGTCGAGGATGGTTTCGCGGCCCAGGAAGAGCGGGCGGTCCTTGGTGCGGCTGTTGGAAATGCGCACATCGAAGCCCACATCCTGGCTGAGGCTGCCGCGCAAGCCGCCGTAGAGGTCGTACATGAGGCTGGAATTGGCCAGCAGCGGGTCCCCTGCCAGGAACGGGTTCTCGCGGGTGAGGCTGCGCAGGTTGTTGCGGTAGCGCCGCCCGTCCACGCCGGCATAGGGCACCAGGATATCGTCGTAGAGGCGGTACTGGGCATAGGCTTGGGGATAGAAGTGGAAGCTGCTTTTGCCCTGGGCGTCCACGAAGATGCCGGCGCCCACGCGCACCAGGTATTTGCCGTTGGTGGTGGAGACATGCGGGGAGATGCCCACCATGGTGCCGTTCTGGCGTAGGTCGGCCAGGGTATCGCGCACACCGCGGTAGGCGTTGTTGTCGATGAGCACCTCACCGCCGAAGATCTCGTTGCCCTGCTGCATGGAGAGCTCGGCGTCCAAGAGCACGTTCAGCTCGCGGCTGCCGCCGAGGTTGGTGTAGTTGTTCACGCGCAGGCCCGCCTCGTGGGCGAGTTTGGCGCTGTCCTTGAAGAGGCTCTTAACGCGCAGATCAAAGCCGATGTCGTTGTACACCTGCTCCCGGGCGTCATCCGGCGGTGTTGGCGCCAGCAACATCCGGTTCTCCAAGCTGTCCGAACTGAGGTAGCCGTAGTAGCCGATGCGGCGGCGGTCGTATGCCACGCGGCCTTGCACGGTATGCTGGCGGAGAAAGGCGGTGTAGTAGCCGTCGATGTTGTTGAAGCTGTAATCGCTGGGGCCGCGGCCATCGATGCCCCCATTGCTGCTCATGTGGCGGAAATGCAGGCCGTAGGCGTTGGTCTTTGAGCGTGTTTGGTCGTAGTAGAGTTCGAACAGCGGGGTGGTGTACAGGCCGAACCCCGCCTTGGCGAAGCCTTTGTAGAGCCTCTCCTGGGCCAACTGGATGTTGAGGCGTGCCGCTTCAATGCTGTCCACATGGGCGGGTACTTCACCCCGTACGGCAAGCAGTTGGTACGCAATGGTCTTCTCCGGCAGGATGGTGTCGTAGGCCTGGGGACGCAGATCGATCTTGTTGACGTCGGCCAAAGTGGGGTTGTAGATGCCGTTGAAGTAGTACTCCTCGCCGGTTTGTGCCCATGCCGCGGTGCAGCCCACGGCGGCCAGGGCCAAGGCGGCGCAACGGACTGCCGGTGCAATGATCATCGTATTCATTCTTCGTCGGGCGTGGGGTTCAGGTCCGTGCCGGCACCGGGTGCTTGGGGTTCGGCCGCTTCAGTGATGTTGGCCAGGCGTTGGGCGGCCTGTTCCACCAGATCGGGTTCCGAGCAATTGTCCACCACGCTTTGCAAGGTGGCGCGTGCTTGGAAGAGGTCCTCCAGGCCCACATAAATGTCTCCCAGCAGGATGAAGGCCTTGGCCTTCCAGTGGTCATAGCTGGGGAATTTCTTGGCCAGGTCGAACACTTCCTTCTCACCGTCCTTGTAACGCTTCTGCAGGTAGCGCACATAGGCCATGTGGTAAGCTGCTTCGGCGCCGTAGGCGTTCTTGGAACCGGTGGCAATCGCCTTGAACCGGGTGTAGGCTGCGTCCAATTGGTTGCTGTCGATCTCGCCCAGGCCCACCGCCAATCCCGCTTCGGCCTTCAGATCGGCGTTGGCATCACCATTGGCAAGGACCACCTTGGCCGCTTCCGCGGCCTCGGCCGTGCTCCTCAGTTGCACCAAGCAGCGCATGCGTCCGGCCTGAGCCGCCAACATGTTCACCGGCAAGGCGGCCACTTCGGCCAAACGGGTGAAGTAAGGCAATGCGGCCTCATACCGTTGAGCTTGGAAGAGGATCTGGCTGGCGGCGGCCAGCGAGGGTTCCAGGAACTGCCCGTCGCCCATTGCGGCGACCTTCTCGAAGCCGGGCAGGGCCTCGTCCGACTTTTTGGCGCGATAGAGGCAGTCGGCGGCATAGAATTCCGCATTGGTCACGAAGGCACCCGCGGGATACTTGCTGATGTAGTCCCTGAATGCACCCACGGCCTGGTCGCATTGTTCCGTGAAGTAGAGCTGCTCGGCACTGCGGAAGTACTTCTCGTCCAGGTCCAGCGAGGCTGCGTCCACGAAGGTGAGCCCCTTGAGGTAATCTTCGTAGGCGGCCATGTTGCCCTGCTGGGAATAGATGCTCTCGATGCCTGCCAGCGCCTCCCGCGATCCGTCCATGGAAGGGTATTTGGCCACCACGGCCTTGAATCCGTCCAAGGCCTGCGCGGTGCGGCCTTGGCGCTTGTCGATGAGGGCGGTTTGCAACATGCTCTGCCGCACATGCGGTGAGTTGGCGTGCTGCGCGGTGACTTGTTTGTAGAAATCCAGCGCCTCGGCATCCTTGCCCAGGTTCAGGTAGGTTTCCGCCAGCTGGAACTTGGCATCGGCGGCGTACGGGCTGTTGGGTTTCTCGCGCAGCAGCTGTTTCAAGGTGGCGATCTTCTGGTCGTTGCGTTTGTCCAGGCCCAGGCATACCCCCTTCTGGTAGAGGGCATAGTCGCGTGCGGCGGCACCCGCGGCAATGGCCTTGTCGTACCAGGTGATGGCGGCGGCGAACTCCTTGGTGACATAAAAACAATCGCCGGTGCGGACCATGGCATCGTTACGTTGGGCGGCGGGCAGATCGGCGTGCTCCACGGTGCGGCGGAATGCGGTGGCCGCATCGCCGTACTGCTGCTGCTTGAAGTAGGCGTAGCCCATGCTGTAACTGGCCTGCTCATACAACGCGGTGGCGTAGGCTCCGCCGGCGTTGCGCACATCATCATACTTGGCCAAGGCCGCACCGTAGTCGCCCAAGGCATAGCTGGATTCACCGGCCCAGAAGTGTGCCTGCACCGTGGCCTTGGGGTCGACCGGAAAGGTGAGGGACTTGTTGAAGGCGGCGCGGGCCTCGGCATACTTGCGCCCTTCGTAGAGCTCCGCGCCGCGGTCAAAGGCGAGCTTCTGATAGGCCTCTTTCAGGCGCAGGTCCTTGACCTTGATCGCATCCAATGCACCGAGTGCCGCCTCGTAGTTCCTGGTTTTCAGATACACATCGAGCAGGAACTCTTGGGCTTCATCGTGGCGTGGTGAACCGGGGTACTTGGCCATGTAATCGCGCAAGGCGATGATGGCTTCGTTGTAGGGATCGAAGGACAGTTCATAGGCGAGCTTGGCATAGTTGAACAGGGCATCTTCGGCCACCTTGGCATCAACGCCCAGATCATAAGCCTTTTTGAAGGCATTGCGGGCGTAGTTCTTCTGGTTCAACTTCAGGTAGCAATCCGCCATGTGGTAGGCGGCGAGCTGCGCGAGGCTGTCCGCGCTGTTGTTTACCACTTGGGTGAACTGGGCGATGGCCTGCTGGCACTGTTCGTTCTTATAGTAGGCGTAGCCGGCCATGTAGCGGTCACCGCGGCCCACGCCGGTGCGCTGGAGGCTCTTCTCAATGTACGGCAAGGCCTCTTTGTACTGGCCGGTGCGGTAATAGGCCTCCCCGGCCAAGCGGTTGATATCGCTCTTGTTCTTGGTGTTCCCCGGATCGGCAAGCAGGGGTTGGGCGTATTCCAGCAAGGCATCGTAATGGCCTTGCAGGAATTTGATCTGGGCGATGTAGTAGGGCACCACCCTTCCGAAACCCGGGTCGTCCTTGAGCTTTTCGAAACCTTCCAAGGCCGCGGCATAGTTGCGTTTGGTGTAGTTGATGTGGGCCGTGTAGTAGGTGGCGGGCGCGGCGTAGATCCCGGTACCGTCCTTCACCTTTCCGAACTCCACCAAAGCCTGCTCGTACTGGCCGGTCATGAACTGTGCGTAGCCCTTCTTAAAGGTGAACTCGGCGCGGTCCGCAGCCCCGAGCCCGGTGCCGTCCACCAGGGCGGCCCAGTACAGTGCATCATCCCAGCGTTTGCCTTCGAAGTAGAAGCGGAAGAGCTCCAAGCGTACGGCCGGCACATGGAAATTCTCGGGATGGGCGGCAATAAAATCCAGCAGGCGGTGGCTGGCATCGCCATGGTAGAGGCGAACGGCGCAGAGCGCACTCCAGAACTCGGCTTCCACGCGGTTGCCGGCATAGGGGTCCCTGGTTTGCTGCACAATGCGGTCAAAGCCGGCACGGGCGGCGCCGTACTGGGCCTTATCGAACAGTTCCATGGCCTGGGCCAAGGCAGCGCCGGCGTGTTCGTAATGCGCAGGGCGCTGGGCCACCGCCGGCACATAAGCCAGCAAGAGCGCCAGCGCATTGGCCAAGCATACGCGTGCCGGACGAGGAAGGAGCTTCTTCATCGGTTCAAAGGTCCGGGGCACCGATGCGCGGAAAGGCCGCCAAGGCTTGATTTTTCCACGTGCGCGTGTTCACCCCCCCGGTGCATTGTTGAGACATTGCCAAAGAGAACGCAAAAAAGCAGGGCGGAATTTTCTTCCTTTGGCCGGTTGAATACAGCTGCCCCCTATCGCAGGCAAGCCCGAAACGTTGCCCATGCCGCCTACTTCCCCCATCATTGAACTGCACGATGCCCGCATCTTCCAGCGGGAAAACCTGGTGCTCAACCAAGTAGACCTTACCGTGAGCGCGGGTGAGTTCATCTACCTGGTGGGCCGCACCGGCAGCGGCAAGAGCAGCCTGATGCGCACGCTCTACGGCGACCTGCCCTTCGTGGAAGGCGAGGGGCACGTGGCGGGCTTCAACCTGCGCAAGCTCAAACGACGGCAAGTGCCCTACTTGCGGCGCAAGATCGGCATCGTGTTCCAAGACTTCCAGCTGCTGGGCGACCGCACGGTGAACGAGAACCTGACCTTTGTGATGCGCAGCACGGGCTGGAAGGACAAAAAAGCCATGAATGCCAAGGTACAAGAGGTGCTTGAGAAGGTGGGGCTTGGCAATAAAGGATACAAGATGCCGCACGAGCTGAGCGGCGGCGAGCAGCAGCGGGTGAGCATCGCCCGGGCCTTGGTGAACGACCCCGAGCTGGTGCTGGCGGACGAGCCCACGGGCAATCTGGACCCCGAGACCACGGCCGAGATCGTGGACCTGCTGTACTCCATCAGCCACGGGGGCCGCTGCGTGATCATGGCCACGCACGACTATACCCACATGAAGAAAGTGAACGCCCGGGTGGTACGCTGCGAAGAAGGCAAGCTCTTGGAGATCAGCGCGGCACCCGCAGTGCCAGCACCCGGGGAATAGCTCCGGGCACGCAGTTCCGGGAAGGAACGCGACATTTGCGGCCCGGATCAAGCGCCTGTGCCCACTTTCTTCAACCTGCAACCGTAACCCACGACCGGAACCGCCCCTTGGAACACCTCGGCGACTTGCACATGAGCACCCCTGCTTCACTATCCATCCTCATTCCCGTGTACAATTTCGGGGTGGAAGGACTTGTGGAAACGTTGGCCGCCCAGTGCCGGGCACTCGCCCTGGTGTTTGAAATACGGGCGTACGATGACGGCTCCGACCCGGCATTCAAGGCCGCCAATGCGGGTTTGCGCGATGTGGAAGGAGTGGTGTACAGGGAACTGGACCGGAATATCGGCCGATCGCGGATCCGGAATCTGCTGGCCCGCGAGGCCGCCTACGAAACCTTGCTATTCCTCGACTGCGACGGGGCCATCCCTTCCGCGGATTTTATCGGCAACTACCTGGCCCACGCCGATTCGCCGGTGGTGGTAGGCGGCACGATCTATGCACCGGAGCAACCGGCGGAACCCCGGTACCGCCTGCACTGGAAAGTTGGCAAGGCACGTGAAGAGCGCAAAGCAGCGCAACGCGCTACCGGTCCGTACCGCAGCATCACGCTGAACAATATCCTGGTGCACAAGGGAGCATTTCTGCGGGTGCCGCTGGATGAAACCATCCGCTCGTACGGCCATGAGGATACCAAGTTCGGGCAACAGCTCAAAGAAGAAGGCATCGCCATCCTTCACATCGACAATCCGGTGGCCCACCAAGGGCTGAGCACCAATTTGGAGTTCCTCGGCAAAACCAAGGAAGCCCAACGCAACCTGCACCGGTTGTATGCGTCGGGCTGCTATGGCACCCAAACCGGTGTGGTGCGCACCTTCCGGCAATTGCAACGGTTGGGGCTTACACCGGTGTTCACCGGCGGATACCGCCTGGTGCAACCGGTGATCGAACGCGCCCTCACGGCCGGCACCGCCCCGCTCTTCTACTTCGACCTGTACAAGCTGTACCACTTTATCCGCAACGAGCAGGCCGGGGCCTGATCACTGCGGCAGGCCCTGAAGCACCGACCGGAGCCTTTCGGCTTCCGCTTCGCCGCCCAGTGCGTTCGCGGCAAGGGACGCATTGTGCCGCAGCGAGGCATGGCGTGCCGGATCGGCAAACAATTGCTCCACGGCCTGCCGGATCACCTCCGGGGCCGGTGCAGGGATCACCACGCCGCACATATGCCTGCGCACGATGCCGGCCACCTCAGGCAGGTCGGTGGCCAGCACCGGGATGCCCGCGTGCAGGTAGTCGAAGAGCTTGTTGGGCAGGCTGAAACGATAGTTGAGGTTGGTGTCCTTGTCCAGGGTCAGGCCCAGGTCGGCGTTGCGCGTGTAGTCCATCATGCGGGCGTATGGCAGCTTGCCGATCAGGCGAACGCGGCCTTCAAGGGCGTGTTCCTTCACCAATTGTTGCAGCACGGGCCAAGCGTCTCCCCCGCCGATGATCAGCAACATGCAGTCCGGTAATTCGCGCATGGCCAGCACGGCCTCCTCCGCCCCGCGGTCCACGTTGATGCCTGAGCCTTGAAGCACCATGATGCGCTTGTCCACAGGCAGATCCAGTGCAGCACGGCTTGGCACCGGGCCGAGCACCCTTGGCATGGGGATGTTGCGCACCACGTGCAGGTCCTTTCCATAACGCTGCTTGTAAGCCTCGGCGATGCTTTGGTTCACGGTGATCACCGTGCGCAGCTTGGGGAAGATCCGGCGTTCGATGGCCAGCCACACGGCCCGCACGCGGGGGCGCTGCACCAGCTCGGGCACCTCGGTGAAGAACTCGTGGGTGTCGTACACCAGCTCCTTCCCGCGCAGGCGTGCCGCCAGAAAATTGGGCAGCAGGGTGTCCAGGTCGTTGCTGAAAAAGAACGTGGCCCTGCTGAGGAGCAGCAGAAAGAACAGCCGCAGGTTGTATTCCGCATAGAACAGCGGCCCCTTGTTGAAGAGCAGCCGCATGCGCCGGGTGCGGTACGGCCGCTCCAGCGGCAGGCTGCCAGGCAGTTGGCGGCCCACCAGCAGCACGTCGTAGCCCAGCTCCTGCAGCACAGTGCAGGTGCGGTGCACCCGGTTGTCCGTGGCCAGGTCGTTGGTCACGCTGACGATGGCGCGTTGAAAGGGCGGCGGCATGCGCCCAAAGTAAACGCGGGGAACGCCTGTTCATGTGGGTCACATTATGTTTGATTGCCATGAAAGACAAAGCGGCATTGCTGAAGCGGATCACCGTGGATGACCGGATCTGCAACGGAAGACCGGTGATCCGTGGCATGCGCATCACGGCCCAGACCATTTTGGAATTTCTGATGGCCGGAACATCGGAAGAAGAAGTGCTGAAGCAGTACCCGATGCTGGAACGGGACGACCTGGATGCCTGCCGGCAATTCGCGATCTCGTTAATGGCGAACAAGTATTCCGTGAAGGGCATTGCAGCTCATTGAACATCACGGTCGGCGGGGCCGGACCTTGATGAGCAGGGTCCATCGACGCACAGCTCAACGTTGAAACAGCGGAACCACCGCGCCAAAGCATACGCGGTGGAACGGGTAAACTTGCGCGCCAGAATGCCCGGCCTTGCCATGGAAATTTTCCGCGACTTCAACCTCAAGCCCTTCAACACCTTCCACGTGCCGGCCCGCACCGCCCGGCTGGCGCGCTTCCGCAACGTGGAGGAACTGCGCGCCCTGCTCGCCCATCCTGAGCTGCAAGGGCTACCGCGCTTAGTGTTGGGCGGCGGCAGCAACGTGCTGTTCACACAGGACTGGCCCGGGGTGGTGCTGCTGAACGAGATCACCGGCTTGGAACTGCTGCTGGAGACCGACGAGGCCGTGATCATCCGGGCGGGCGCGGGCATGGTTTGGCACGACTTCGTTTCCTACACGGTGGACCAAGGCTGGGGCGGGCTGGAGAACCTGTCGTTGATCCCGGGCCGCGTGGGGGCGGCACCCATGCAGAACATCGGGGCCTACGGCGTGGAGATCAAGGAGCCCTTCCACCACCTGGAAGCGCTGCGGATCAGCGATGGCGAAGTGGTGCGCTTCGACACGCAGGCCTGCCGCTTCGGCTACCGCGAAAGTTTCTTCAAGCGCGAGGGCAAGGGGCAGTACATCATCCTTTCGGTGGCCTTTCAGCTGAACAAGCAGCCCAAGCTGCACACGCACTACGGCAGCATCAAGGCGGAACTGGACAAACGCGGCATCACGGCGCCCACCATCCGCGACGTGAGCGAGGCGGTGATCGCCATCCGCCGCAGCAAGTTGCCCAACCCCGATGTGTTGGGCAATGCCGGCAGCTTCTTCAAGAACCCCGTGGTTGCTGCGGAAGTGGCGGAGCGCATCAAGGCAAAATTCCCTGACCTCTCCTCCTACCCCGCTGGCGAAGGCCAGGTAAAGCTCGCCGCAGGCTGGCTGATCGAGCGCGCAGGCTGGAAAGGCTTCCGCGAAGGCAACATCGGCGTACACAAGGACCAGGCGCTGGTGCTGGTACACTACGGCGGAAGCAGCGGCAGCGCCATCTACGACCTCTCCACGCGGGTGCTGGAAAGCGTGAAGGAGCAATTCGGCGTGGAACTGGAACGGGAGGTGAACGTCATTTGACTGCCGCCAAACTTGGGTCTCACGTGCGTAGGGGCATTCCCCCTTCACTACGAACTACGAACTACAAACTACGAACTACGAACTATTCCCATGGACGTAGGGCATAGGGCGTAGGCACCAGGAATTCCCGCTGGTTCCGTTCCTTCGCAGCTTCAACCCATGCCCATGTTCCGTCGCGCGCTATTGCTGATCGCCGTCCTTGGCACCACGCTGCTTCCTGCCCAGGAGAAGCACAAGCTCACCCTCACCGACGCGATCCTCAAGGGGCGCGACTACTACCCCGAGCAACTTCGCGGCCTGCAATGGATCCCGGGCACCAGCCAATACGCCCATGTGAAGGGTGACAGCCTGCTGCGCGGCACCACGGGCAAGGCTGCCGACCAGTTGATCCTCACGCGCAGCGAAGTGAACAAAGCCCTGCCCGCCGCGGACAGCCTCCGACGTTTCCCCGGGATTGAATGGCTGGACGCAAGGACCCTGCTGCTCACCAGCGGCACACACACTTACGCCTTCAACTTGGAGAAGAAAACTGCGGAGCTGCGCGTTGCCGTGCCCGCCCATGCCGAGAACACGGATACGGACCCGACGCACAGGAAGGTGGCCTTCACCCGGGACAACAACCTCTTCATCGCAGGGCTGGGCGACAGTGCGGTGCAGGTCACCTTCGACGGCACCGACGGCATCGTGAACGGCAAGAGCGTACATCGCGAAGAGTACGGCATCACCAAGGGCACCTTCTGGAGCCCCGACGGTAGCAAGCTCGCCTTCTACCGCATGGACGAAACCATGGTGACGCCCTATTACGTGGAAGACATCAGCACCACGCCCAGCACCTTCAATAAATTCCGCTACCCCATGGCGGGGCAGACCAGCCACCACGTAACGCTCGGCGTGTACGACCTGCGCACGGGAAAGACCGTGTTCATCAAGCCGGAAGGTCCGCCGGACCACTACCTCACCAACATCAGCTGGGACCAGGACAACCAGCACGTGCAGATCATCGTGCTGGACCGCGCCACCGACCACTTCCGCGTGGAGCGCTTCGATGCCGCCACGGGCAAGGCCGAGCGCACGCTGTTCGAGGAGCACAACGACAAATGGCTGGAGCCCGAGCATCCGTTGACATTCCTGAAGACGCAGCCCACGCGCTACATCCACTGGAGCCAGCGCGACGGCTGGTGGCACCTCTACCTGTACGATCTGAATCTTGGCATGGTACGGCCGCTCACCAAGGGCAACTGGGTGGTGAAGGACATCCTCGGCTTCGATGCCAAGGAGAAGTACATGTTCGTGGAAGGCACCGCCAGCATCGATCCGAAGGACCCGAAAGGCGCGCTGGAAACGCAGCTATACCGCGTGGAGCTCGCCACGGGCAAAACCGTACGGCTCACTGCGGCGCCAGGCACGCACAGCGGGCAACTGAGCACGGACGGCCGGTACTTGATCGACCGCTGGAGCAGCCTCACCGTGCCCGGCCGCACGGAAGTGCTGGACGCCGCCACGGGCAAGGTGGTGAAGACCTTGCTCACCAGCCGGGATCCCATGGCCGCCGTGGTGCACGGTGCGATCGATCTTGTACAAGTGCCCGGCGAGAACGGCGATGTGCTCAACGGGCGCATCATCAAGCCCAGCTTCTTCCAAAGCCGCGACCAGTACCCGGTGATCGTATACACCTATAACGGCCCGCACGTGCAGTTGGTCACCAACAGCTTCATCGGCGGTGCCCCGCTATGGATGCTGGAGGCGGCGGAGCGGGGCTACATCGTCTTCACCCTGGACGGACACGGCAGCAGCAACCGCGGGCTCGCCTTCGAGCAGGTGATCTACCGGCAATTAGGCATCACGGAAGTGAAGGACCAGGTTCACGGCGCGGACTACCTGAAGAGCCTGCCCTACGTGGACGGCAGCCGCATGGCCGTACATGGCTGGAGCTTCGGCGGGCACATGACGGAAGCCCTGATGCTGCGGGCACCGGACCTGTTCCAAGTGGGCGTGGCCGGCGGTGCCGTGCAGGATTGGCGCTTGTATGAAGTGATGTATACCGAGCGCTACATGGACACGCCGCAGGAAAACCCGAAGGGCTACGAGGAAACCGCCTTGCCGCCCATCGCCGACCAACTGCGCGGGCACCTGCTGCTGATCCACGACAACATGGACGTGACCGTGGTGCCCGAGCATGCGTTGCGCTTCCTGAAAAGCTGCGTGGACAAGGGTGTGTACCCGGACTTCTTCTACTACCCCGGCCACGAGCACAACGTGCGCGGCAAGGACCGTGTGCATCTCTACACGCAGATCCTGGATTACATCGACTTGCAACTTGGGGTGAAGAGGTGAGTGCAGTGAAGGTTCAGTAGGTAGGGCATCGTTCGTGGTTCGTAGGGAAGTACTGGGCGGTCGTCATGCTGTGGACACGAATCAAGGACTCATGCGCGTGGCACCTTCCATGGCGCAAACGCTCACGACCCCACCTCGGCACACATCGAGCGGGAAGCCGCACAGGCATGTATGCACGCGCAAGTGGTTAAATCGATCCGTTGATGTCCCGGGCCTTCAGCCCTCAATAAATCGTTATGGTGGCAGCCCGTGGCGATGCCACGGGCTGCCATGCAACGGGCCTTTGGCCCTTAAGGCAACGGCATCTCCACACAATGCCGGGTGGCATACGTTCCTTTGGCCGTTCCATCCGAACAACCTTTCGTCGCACTCCGGATGGTGTATGCGCCCAGGCCGGGCTGAAGGCCCGAAACATCCGTGCCCATGGCGGCGCCATGGGCGGGGGGCTATAAGATCCATGGAGGGCTGAAGGCCCGAAACATCACGAACAACAAACATCTTTCACCAGTGCATGAGCCACGAGCCTCCAGCAACGGACCTTTGGCCCATTGAAGCCTAAGGCATCACAACCAGGCGCTGGGCAGCGTGCGGCACTCCGGTAGCTCGCACCAGGTACGTGCCCGGTGAAATCCCGTCCAAGGGCAACCGCTGTGCGGCAAGCGGCAAGGACCACGCGCGGACCGTGCGCCCCGTGGCATCCATCAGCAACAGCTCGTCGGCCCTTGCTCCTTCCCCACCGATGTGGATCTCCACGCTACCGTGCGCGGGATTGGGCCACAGCTGGAACACGGGCTGCGCCTTCGTTTCGCGAATGCCCACCGGTTCGGTTGGGATGGCCAGCACCGCCGTGGTGCCAATGGCCAGCCGTGTGAGGTTCGCCCAATAGGCCGTGTCCAAGTACTGAAGCTCGTCGTTGGGCGTGTGGTAGTGCGGGTTGGGATCATCGTCGAAATCCTCGATCACTAGGATGGCGCCGTAGCCTGCGCTCCAGAACGAGGCATGATCGCTGTACGTCTCGCCGGGGTTGTTCACGGCGATCGGCAGGTCCAGGCCGTAGGTGCTGTTCACCAGTAACGCGCTGTCCTTGATGGCGATGCTGTTGGCCACGGGCCGGGCGTGGATGCGCAACAGGCCATCGCCGTTGCCGTCGTAGCCGATAGCGTCCATGTTCACCACGGCGGTGATCTGCTCATCGTTGCCCACTGCGGCGCTGGCGTAATAGGCACTGCCGATCAAGCCTTGTTCCTCCTGGTCCCACAGGGCGAACACGATGGTGTTCTCGAACGCCTGTCCGGCCATCAGGCGGGCGGCTTCCAGCACGGCGCACACGCCACTGCCGTCGTCGTCCGCGCCGGGTGCTACCGGCCCACCGGGCATGTCGTCGTAATGCGCACTGATGATCACTTTGCGCTCTGGGTGCAGCAGGCCCTGCTTCTCCGCCAGGATGTTCGCTCCGCTGCTGCCGAACGATTGTGCCGTGGGCGCGTAGCCCATTCGGGAAAACTCCTGCTGCAGCCACGCTGCGGCCAGGGCATTTCCCGGCTGGCTGCTGTTGCGCGAGGCGATCAGCTGATCGCCCTGCCCGATGTTCACCGGCACTTCACCGGTGAGGCGCTGCGCGCGCCACACCAGCGAATCCGCGCTGACCGCATTCACGAGCTGCTGCACGGCGGGGTGCTGGGCCGGCAGGGAGAAGGCTCCCGCAAATAAGCAGGCAGCCACCGTGCCGAAGCGTAGTTCCATTGGGGATCACAAGGCCACCACCCGCTCCACAAAGCTTCTTTCCGCCGTGCGCACCACTACGATGAAGGTGCCGTTGTCCGGCAGGCGCATGTACCAAGTGTGCTCATTGGCCCCCTTGCGCTCACCCACCTTTCGGCCGCCGGCATCATACACGTCGATGCCGGTGACGCGGGCATTAATGCCAGTAATGGTGAGCAACCCGTTGCGAACCGGAATGGGGAAGATGTGCACGCCGAGTTCACGCAGGCTTTCCACGCCCACGGTCATGTCCGTATGCAGCGCGGAGCGGACCAGCACGGGTGCCTTGTCGGCATTGTTATACAAGCCTTGGAAAAGGTTGATCTCCGGACTGGTGTGGGTGAACATATCAGCTACAGCCCGGGGCGGCACGCTTTGGTACCAGACCAGGGCGGCAATGTTGATCAGGCCGGTATACCCGCCGGTAGGCACATGGTAATGCACCACATCGGAGCCGCTGCCTTCCACGCCGTCCACGTGATTGAAGTCGGAATCGGTGAGCGCTGCGCCCACGATCATGGTGGTATCGTAGGTGCTGTGGGCGGTACTGAACCCTGCGGGTGCCAACCGGTTGTCCTTCAACGGTTCCATGGCACGTTCCAGCACGGTGGTGAAATCGCCGTTCACATCGCCCATCACCATTTCATAGATCTGCACCTGGTCCGCACTGGTGATGTGGTCGTAGTGGGGCTCCCACAGGGGGTCATGTCCGGCGAGATCACCATCGGGGGTTGGCGCCCCGTTGTTGTAGAGGGTGTCGCCGGAGGCATCGGTCACCACCAATTGCAGCCAGGCACGGCGTGAGGGATATCCGCTGGGGAACTTGTGGCCGGCCAGGTTGGTGAGCATCACATCGATGAAGGCCGTGTCGGTATCACGGGCGGGCACGCTTAGGTCCACCATCAGGGTGTGCTGCTGGAGCATGCGGTTCGTGCGGGCAATGGAGCTGTCGAACTGCGCGGGGTAGGCGGTGACCTGAAGCGTATCTGCATTGTCGCGCAGCATGGCCAGCATGAAGGTGTTGGCCCCGGCGAAGTGGTGCTTGGCGAAAGGCGACTTGGGCTGCAGGAAGACATAGTTGGCCGAGAGCACCACACCGATGGTATCATCCAACAGGGGCATGTGGCACCCTTGGCAGGTGATGCCGGTGGCCGGGTGCTCCTCGTTGTTGAACTGGGAGTTGAGCCATTCGTGATAGGTGGCCTGTTCCACGAACTCATCACCGGTGAGGTTTCCGTTGATGTCGGCGGTTTCGGTGAGCAGCGTGTGGCAGCCCGCGCACAGGCCGGCATCGAGCACATGGGCGCCGAACTTGGGCGTGTAGTTCACGAAGGACTGCATGGGCGCCCCGAAGATGTCCTGGTCGGCATAGGGGCCATAGATGGGCCGGCCTTGGGTATCGAACTTCAGGTGACCGGAAAACAAGCTGCCGATACTGTCGGCGCTTTGCATGTGGCAAGGGGTGCAGCTTACGCCGTCCAAGGCAATGGGGTCCTGTTCCATGTAGGCAATGGAATAGGTGCCCTGGCCGGTCATATGGTGTTCAAAGCGGCCCATGGGAGCATGGCAGGCCGTGCATTTGTCTTCCAGTGCCACCTGGTGTGCGGGGTTCACCAGCACCTCATGGCTCACCTTGGCGCGCCAGAAGGGATCGCGTGCGGAATTGGCCATCATGCTGCTTCGCCAGGCATCCACCACGTTCACATCTTCCCCGGCCATGGAGACCGAAGCGATCTGCTGGGGGTCGTGGCCATGGCAACCGTTGCAATGGCCGCTTGCGGCGAAGTACGTATTGGAGCTGGAATCCAAGGGCAACGCCGCAGCGCGGAATCCGTTCAGCTCGGCTTCGGAATGGAAGGAAGCCCGGGCCACGGGCAAGTGCCCTTCCGTCCACGCAACGGAGAGGGCCACGGCACCGGCTATACCGGCCAATGCCAATGGTTTAGCGACCAAAGCCATACGCTTCATGATGGGGAGCATAAACAGATGGACCGCCAAGATAGGCAGCTCCCCTGCTTTGCACCAACCGTGAATGCCCGGCTCAGGAACCCCGCTGGGCGCCTTTGTGCAGGGTTTTGGCCTTGGCCTTGGAGGCACCGGCCGGCTTGGGTGCCGCCTGCTTGGCAGCGGTGCCCTTGGGCTTGGCCGCCTGCTTGCCTGCAGCCGACTTTGCCTTCTTCTCTTCCTTCTCTTCCTTGTTGGCAGCGTCTTCCTTGGCTTTGGCCGCCTCCTCAAAAATGCCCGCCTCCACCAGCATCTGGTACCAGGTGAAGAACTTCCTCACATCGCTGGAGTAAATACGATCCCGGTCATAGTTGGGCAAGGCCTCTCCCAACTTGTCGTAGAGGGCCTCCAGATCCCCTTTGGGATCCACGCTCAACTTGCCTTTCTCCTTGGCATGCAGGGCTTCAAACACCTTGGTGAGCAGCACATCATCACCCTTGGTGTACATGCTCACTTCATCCAAGGAGCTGACCCGCACGCTGGAATGGACGGGGATCCGCTTCTTGTCGATGAGCGATTCGGCGATGAGTGCTTGACGGCCTTGGGCCACCACGCGATAGAGGCCGGATTTCCCGGTGATGGATATGATCTTGGAGAGGTCCATGCAACAAATTTGCAAGGACAAACATAGCGATAGCGGCGCGTTGCCGAAAGAAAAAACGCAACTCCTGCCTTCAACGGCCCAATAGGGTCACCTGCTCAGGTCTTTTGCTTGCGTTTGCGGGCTGCGGGGAAGAGGATGTTATTGAGGATCAGCCGGTAGCCTGGTGAATTGGGAAAGAGGCTCAAGTCCGTGGGGGGGTCGCCGACCATGTGCTGGTAGTCCTCGGGGTCATGGCCGCCGTAGAACGTCCATTGCCCTAACCCGTACTCACCGTGGATGTATTTCACGGTGCCTTGGGGTTTGTTCTCCCCCATCACGGTAACGCCGGGCTTCACCAGGTTCTTGCGGAAGGCGGTGGTTTGGCCCATGAAGCCGTGGATCACCTGTTCGTGGTTTTGGCACAACATGGTGGGCACCACATCCCACTTGGCGCTGAAGTCGAACAGGGTGAAGAAATCGCGTGTTTCGCCGATGGTGCCGTGGATGTCGGTGGCATCAATGTCGCTGAACTCATATACCATGGGATCGGTAATGAGCCTGTAGCTGGTGAAGGCGAAGGTTTTGGCGTAGTCTATCTTCTGCTGTGCCTGCGGTTCGGGCGGGTCGCCGTCGAAAGGCGAATCGCAGATGTCCACGCCTTCGGCCGAGAGGGCGATGTCGTAAGAGTCGGTGCCGCTGCACATGGTGAAGAGGTAGCCTCCGCCGGCCACGTAGTCGCGGATCTTGCCGGCCACGGCACCCTTCATTTGGCTCACTTTGGCATAGCCGGTTTCCTTGGCCATTGCTTCCGCCTCGCGCACCTGCTCGATGTACCAAGGGGCGCTGCGGAATTGGCGGTAGAATTTGCCGTACTGGCCGGTGAAGTCCTCGTGGTGCAGGTGCAACCAATCGTACTTGGGCAAGGTGCCGGCCAGAATGTCCTTGTCATAGATCCGGTCGTAAGGGATCTCGGCGTAGGTCATTACCAAGGCCACGGCATCATCCCAAGGCTGAAAGCCCGGCGGTGCATACACGGCGATCTTGGGCGCCTTTTCCAACTTCACTGCCTCCATGTTCACCTCCGCGCCGGCGATCTCGCCAAGAACGGCTCCCGCTTGGGCATCGGCGATGATGTTGAAGGTGATGCCGCGCACAGTGCATTCGCGCTCCACGGCCGCAATGCGGTCCAGCAGGAAGCTGCCCCCGCGGTAGTTGAGCAGCCACTCCACGGTAACATCGCTTTCCAGCACCCAGTACACCAGGCCATAGGCCTTCAGGTGGTCGGCCTGGGCCTTGTCCATGGGGATCAGGATCTTGGCGGCGAACAAGGGCTGACCTACCAGGCACAGGGCAGCGGCACAAGCCCAATGCCGGGCTTTGAACAGTATGCTAGAAGGGAGCGTCCACATCATCGTTCATGCGACTGGGCCTGGTGATGGTCTGAGGCTGTTGAGGCGCGAACGCCGTGCCAAAGTGGATATCACCGGTTTCCAAGTCGGAGAACTTGGCCAGTTCGGAAATGAAACGCAGGCGGACGTTGTCAATTGCGCCGTTGCGGTGCTTGGCCACGATCACCTCGCCGATGCCGATGGTGGAACCGAAGTTGTCTTCATGGATCTTGTAGTACTCGGCGCGGTAGAGGAAGCAGACCAAGTCGGCATCCTGTTCGATGGCGCCGGACTCGCGCAGGTCGCTGAGCATGGGCCGTTTGTCGCCGCCGCGTGTTTCCACCGCGCGGCTCAGCTGGCTGAGGGCGATGATGGGCACGTTGAGCTCCTTGGCAATGCTCTTGATGGAACGGGAGATGGTGCTGATCTCCTGCTCGCGGTTGCCGCCGCGGCTGCCTTCGCTGCCGGCGGTCATCAGCTGCAGGTAGTCAATGATGATGAGCTTCACATCGTGCTGGCTCTTGAGGCGGCGGCACTTGGCGCGCAGTTCGAAGATGTTCAGCGCGGGGGTGTCGTCGATGAACAGCGGGGCGTTGGCCAGCTGGCCGATCTGTTCGTGCAGGGTGGCGAATTCGGTCTCGCTCAGTTCGCCCTTGCGGAGCTTCTCGGAGCTGATGCCCGATTCGCTGGAAATGAGGCGGGTGACCAACTGGGTGCTGCTCATTTCCAGGCTGAAGACGGCCACGGCCTGTTTGTGCTCCACGGCGATGTTGCGGGCCATGCTGAGCACGAAGGCGGTTTTGCCCATGGCCGGCCGCGCGGCCACGATGATCATGTCGCTGGGCTGCCAACCGGCGGTGAGCTTATCGAGCTGGGTGAAGCCGGTGGGCACGCCGCTCATGCCCCCGCCCTTGTTCTTGGAGTGTTCGATCTGGGCGATGGCGCCTTGGATCAGGTCGCTCATCGGCTCATAGTTGCGCTTGAGGTTGCCGCTGGTCACGGCGAACATCTCCTGCTCGCTGCGGTCAAGCAGCTCAAATACGTCGGTACCCTCGTCGTAGGCATCGCGGATGGTGTCGGAGCTGATGCGGATCAGCTCGCGCATGATGTGCTTCTGGCTGATGATGCGTGCGTGGAACTGCACGTTGGCGCTGCTGGCCACCTTGTTGGTGAGCTGGCTGATGTAAAAGGCCCCGCCCACGATGTCCAGCTCGGCGCGCTTTTTCAACTCTTGCGTCACCGTGAGGATGTCGATGGCCTGGTCCGTGCGGAACAGGTGCTGGATCGCGGCGAAGATGCGGCGGTGGGCATCCACGTAAAAGCTTTCGGGCTGCAGGATGTCGATGGCCTCGTTCACTGCGTTCTTCTCGAGCATCATGGCGCCCAGCACGGCCTGTTCCAGCTCGGGTGCCTGGGGCTGCAGGCGTCCGCCCTCCAGTGCGGGGTCCATCAATGGGGCGGAAGGGCGGCGCTTGCGGTCCATGGTGCGGGCGCCGGGGCTGGCAGCGGAAAAATTGGTCATTTCAAGCATCGGAACGGCCGGAAAAAGGATGGCCGGGAGAGCCCGCCAAAGGTAGCCTCTAATGATGGGGGCGACCCGTTGGGGCCGTGATGAACTTTGCCCATTCTTTCAACAACGCGCACCTTCAACGATCGTTGGCGGAGGCCCGGGCCCAAGCCTGTCCTATCTTTGGGAAGATGCGTTATCAACAAGCCCTTGCCATCGCGCTGGTTGCGGGGGTGTTCAACGCCGGATGCAAGAAGGAACCGGCCAATGAGGCGCCCCGGGTGAGCATCATCACCCCTTCCGAATTTGCTTCCGTAACCCTGCCGGACACGGTGCTGGTGGAGGTGGAGGCCAGCGATGACCAAGGGCTCGCCCAGATCTCCGTAACTCTGTTGGACGCCAATGGGATCCCAGTGGCAGCAGGTGCCTCTGCCGCGGTATCCGGTACCTCGGCGAGCCGCACCTTGGCGTTGCCCATCACTTCGGAGCAGCTCAATAGCGGGGTGTACCAACTGTTGGCGGTGGCCAGTGACGGCAGCCTCACCGGCAGGGACAGCCGCCAGTTGCAGGTAACGGCCATCCCGCTGCGCGTGCGGTCGGTGTTCACCTTGGTGGAGCAAGGTGCCAACAGCCTGGCCCTGTACCGCACCGACAGCTTGGGTCAAACCACGGTGGCGGCCACGTGGCCAATGGACCTGGGCGGTGCAGCGATCAGTTCCGCTGCCCAGCGGCTGGTTGTGGCAGGTGCCGTTACCGGCGACCTGCGGGCCATGCACCCCGACGACCTGGCCACGGCATGGCTGCTGCCCAACCTGGGCTCCATCGGCGCCCCTTGGTTCACCAGCGTGGACCTGTGCGCGGACGGACGGCTCTACGCAGGCCAGGACAACGGCACCTTGCGGGCGTTCACCGCCAGCAACGGGGTGGGCGGCACCACCATCACCTTGCCCGATCTGTTCCGCACGCAACAGGCCATTACCGTGGAAGACCGGGTGGTTGCCACTGAGCGGCACTTTGTTACCCAAGAACAGCTCCTGGGGATCTATTATCGCCAATCGGGCGTTGCCATCGCCAGCCAACCGTTGGCGGTGCAGCCCATCGGGCTGTTCATGCGCGATGCCGACCATGTGCTCATCTTCGGCAACAGCGGCGCCCAAGGCCGGGTGCTGGACCGCACCTTGAGCAGCGGCGGAACCTGGGAAGCTTACACTTGGGGGTCAACGATCGCGGCAGTGACGCGCCTTTCCGACGGGGAGTGGCTGGTGGCGCTGGCCAGCGGGGAACTCGCCCGCTATGCATACGGTGGCGGGTCGATCAGCGTGGGAACGGCCCCCCTGCTGCACGCCATGGCCTATGAAGCATTGGATGGCTTAGTGTACGGCTGCGCCGATGGCCAAGTGCTGCTGATCAATCCCCTCACCGGCGCCACCATGCCGGGCTGGAGCGTGAGCGGTTCCGCGCGGTGCGTGCTGCCCTTGTACAATCGTTGAGGATCGGAGCGGCCTGGGGCATCCGGCTATTTCGCCTTGGCCACCACGCCCATCTTGCAGAATTTGGCGATGCGCTTTTCCACTCGCTTCTCGGGGTCCAGCTTCACCAGCTTGGCCAGTTCCTTGGCCACGGTCTCCTTCACCAGCCGGCACGCTTCGTCATGGTCTGAATGGGCACCGCCCATCGGTTCCGGGATCACGCCGTCCACCAAGCCGTTCTTGAACATGTCGGTGGCCGTGAGCTTCAGTGCTTCCGCAGCCTGCTCCTTGTAGTCCCACGTGCGCCACAGAATGGTGGAGCAGTTTTCCGGAGAGATCACCGAGTACCAGGAGTTCTCCAGCATCAGCACCTTGTCGCCCACGCCGATGCCCAAGGCGCCTCCGGAGGCACCTTCGCCGATGATCACGCAGATGATGGGCACCTTGAGCTGGCTCATTTCCAGCAGATTCCTTGCGATGGCCTCGCCCTGCCCGCGCTCCTCGGCCTCCAGCCCCGGAAAGGCGCCAGGCGTGTCGATCAAGGTGATCACCGGCTTGTTGAATTTCTCCGCCAGCTTCATCAGGCGCAGCGCCTTGCGGTAGCCTTCGGGATTGGGCATGCCGAAGTTGCGGTACTGCCGCATCTTGGTGTTCACGCCCTTCTGCTGGCCGATGAACATCACCGTGCGCCCGTCCATCATGCCGAAGCCGCCCACCATGGCCTTGTCGTCCTTCACGGTGCGGTCGCCGTGCATTTCAATGAAGGTGCCGTCGCTGAGGTGGTTGATGTACTTGAGCGAGTAGGGCCGGTCGGGATGGCGGCTCACCTGCACCCGTTGCCACGCGGTGAGCTTGCCGTACACCTCCTTGCGGGCGGCATCCAGCTTTTTGTTCAAGTCCTTCATGGCAGCGCGCACGTCCACCTCACCTTCGGCGGCCACCTGGTTCAGCTTTTCGATCTGCTCCGCGATGGCTTGGATGGGGCTTTCAAATTCCAAATAAGTCATGGCAATCCGTTGGAAGGAAGGGGCGAAGGTAGCCGTGCGGCCCGTGCGCCGCAACGGGGCCGCCAAGGTGCCTGCCCCCGGGGTTGCAGCCTACCTTGCGGCCCGCCAACACCGTGGACTTCCGGCACCGCATGCTGCTTTTCCCCTTCGCCAAGATCAACCTCGGCCTGCAGGTGCTCCGCAAGCGCCCGGACGGCTACCACGACCTCCGCAGCGTGCTCCTCCCCATTCCCCTGTGCGATGCGCTGGAAGCCGTGGTGGACGAAAGCTTCGCGCCCGGCGAAGTGCAATTTGATAGCAGCGGCCTGCCCGTGCCCGGTGATCCTGCCGCCAACCTCTGCCTGAAAGCCGTGGAGCTGGTCGGCCAACAGCGCAAACTGCCCGGCCTGCGCATGCACCTGCTCAAGGCCATTCCCACCGGCGCGGGCCTGGGTGGCGGCAGCAGCGATGGCGCCCATACCCTGCTCCTGCTCAACCAACTGCTCTCACTCGGCCTTTCCCCGGAAGAACTGCACGCCATGGCTGCCCGCCTCGGCAGCGATTGCCCCTTCTTCCTGAAAGAGCAACCACAACTTGCCGAAAGCCGTGGTGAACAGCTCACGCCGATCAACGTGGACCTAAAGGGCCATTGGTTGGTGCTGGTGAACCCGGGGATCCATGTATCCACCGCAGAGGTGTTCCAAGGCATACAGCTCACCTCATCACACGCCGATCTGCAGCAGGCACTGCGAGGCCAACCCTCAACTTGGCCCGGCACCGTGGTGAACGACATGGAGGCTTACGTCTTCGCCAAGCACCCGGCCGTCGGCGCCATCAAAGCTGAACTGCTGAAGCACGGCGCGGTGTACGCGGCCATGAGCGGTTCGGGCAGCAGCGTGTTCGGGATCTTCGGGGAACAACCTACTGTGCCTGAGTTCCCCGCTGCATACCGCAGCTGGGTGTTTCACTTGTGATTGATCGTGGTTCGCAGGGCGTAGTTCGCAGGGCATAGGGCGTAGTTGTTCGTTGACAGTTGCACGGCCGTCATTGCGAGCGAGTCCCCGAGCCCACCGTCATTGCGAGCCCGTCATCGGGCGAAGCAATCTTTAATTCCATCCCGTTGAATTAAAGATTGCTTCGGGCCTGTTGAACGCACAGGCCCTCGCAATGACGGTGGGGGCCTATTGAACGCACAGGTCCACGGGGGACCGAAGTAATTCCGCACACGCGGCAGCACTTCCCTCTCATTGCAAGACCTTCTCGTGCCCACCGTCATTGCGAGCAAGTCCCCGAGCGAAGCTCCCCGTCATTGCGAGCAAGTCCCCGAGCGAAGCAATCTTTAATTCCACCCCGCTGAATTAAAGATTGCTTCGGACCTGTTGAATGCACAGGTCCTCGCAATGACGGTGGGGGCCTATTAAACGCACAGGTCCACGGGGGACCGAAGTAATTCCGCACACGCGGCAGCACTTCCCTCTCATTGCAAGACCTTCTCGTGCCCACCGTCATTGCGAGCGAGTCCCCGAGCGAAGCTCCCCGTCATTGCGAGCAAGTCCCCGAGCGAAGCTCCCCGTCATTGCGAGCAAGTCCCCGAGCGAAGCAATCTTTAATTCCATCCCGCTGAATTAAAGATTGCTTCGGACCTGTTGAATGCACAGGTCCTCGCAATGACGGAACGGGTGCTTGGCGTCTTGGCGGTAACCTCGCACTCTTCGCGCCCTCGCGTCTTCGCGTGAGCCCCTTGGCGCCTTGGCGGTTAACTCCCCCAACTCCTACTTTGCACATTCTATTCCCGACAGAACCATGGATATCACACGCATCCGCACCCAAGCCGACTATGACGAAGCGTACCGCTTCAGTGTGAATGACCCCGAAGGCTTCTGGGCCGCCCAGGCCGAAACCTTCACTTGGCGCAAGAAGTGGGACAAGGTGCTGGAGTGGGATTTCCACAAGCCCGAGGTGAAGTGGTTCATCGGCGGCAAGCTCAACATCACCGAAAACTGCTTGGACCGCCACTTGGAAAAGCGCGGCAACAAGCTCGCTCTGATCTGGGAACCGAACGATCCCGGCGAACGCTTCATCCGCTACACCTACCGCGAGCTGCACGAGAAGGTGTGCCAGTACGCCAACGTGCTGAAGCGCAACGGCGCCAAGAAGGGCGACCGCATCTGCATCTACATGCCCATGATCCCCGAGCTCACCATCGCCGTGCTGGCCTGCGCGCGCATCGGGGCCATCCATTCGGTGGTCTTCGCCGGCTTCAGCGCCAAGAGCATCGCCGACCGCGTGAACGACGCCCAGTGCAGCATGGTGCTCACCAGCGACGGCCTCCACCGCGGCCACAAGCAGATCCCCGTGAAGCGCGTGGTGGATGAAGCGCTGGAGGAATGCCCCAGCGTGAAGAAGGTGATCGTCACCGACCGCTTGGGCTGGGCCGTGGACATGCACGAAGGTCGCGACGTGTGGCTGCACGACGAGCTGAAGCACGTGGACAAGCACTGCCCCGCCGAGGAAATGGACGCCGAAGACCCGCTCTTCATCCTCTACACCAGCGGCAGCACCGGCAAGCCCAAGGGCGTGGTACACACTTGCGGCGGCTACATGGTCTTTTGCGACTACACCTTCCGCAACGTGTTCCAGTACGAGGAAAGCGACATCTATTGGTGTACCGCCGACATCGGCTGGGTCACCGGCCACAGCTACATCATCTACGGGCCGCTCTGCGCCGGGGCCACCACCTTGATGTTCGAGGGCGTGCCCACCTTCCCCGATGCTGGCCGCTTCTGGCAGGTGATCGACAAGCACGGCGTCAACATCTTCTACACCGCGCCCACCGCCATCCGCAGCCTGATGGCCCACGGGCTGGACCACGTGCTGGCCTACTCGCTGGATTCGCTCAAGGTGCTCGGCAGCGTGGGCGAGCCCATCAATGAGGAAGCCTGGCAGTGGTACAAGCTGCACGTGGGCAAGAACCGCTGTCCCATCGTGGACACCTGGTGGCAAACGGAAACGGCGGGTATCCTCATCAGCTCCTTGGCGGGCGTCACCGATGAAAAGCCCAGCCACGCGGCCTACCCCCTGCCCGGCGTGCAGCCCGTGCTGCTCACCGCCGAAGGCAAGGTGATCGAAGAGAACGAGGTGGAAGGCATGCTCTGCATGAAGTTCCCTTGGCCGGGCATCCTGCGCACCACCTGGGGCGATCCCGAGCGCTACAAGCAGACCTACTTCAGCAGCTACCCCGGCCACTACTTCAGCGGCGACGGCGCCAAGCGCGACGCCCAAGGCCGCTGGCGCGTGATCGGCCGCGTGGACGACGTGATCAACGTGAGCGGCCACCGCTTCGGCACCGCCGAGATCGAGAGCGCCATCAACCTCAGCGAGCGCGTGGTGGAAAGCGCCGTGGTGGGCTTCCCGCACGACATCAAGGGACAGGGCATCTACGCCTACGTCATCACCGCCGAGCCGCTGGACAAGGACGACAAGGCCGCCGTGGACAAGATCACCGGCGAAATCATCGAATCCGTGGTGGCCACCATCGGCCGCATCGCCAAGCCGGACAAGATCCAGTTCGTGAGCGGCCTGCCGAAGACGCGCAGTGGCAAGATCATGCGCCGCATCCTGCGCAAGATCGCCGAGGGCGAAATGAGCAACCTGGGGGACACGACGACCTTGTTGGATCCGGGGGTGGTGGAAGAAATCAAGGGAGGGAGGGTGTGAAGTCGCGTGATCGCAGTTGGACCCCGAAGGGGTCTCACAACGTTGCAAAAACAACCCATGCGATACGACCCTGAACGGGTCGCACATCACAACCGCATACCTTCACGGAAATCCACCCGGCCATGTCTTCCTATTCCAAAATGCACTTCCACATCGTCTTCTCCACACAACACCGGGTAGCTTGCTTGGACCAACGTTGGCGTGAGAAACTGTGGGCATACATGGCCGGTACGATCAATGGCCTGGGCGGTCACGCCCGCAACGTGGGAGGTTGGAAGGACCATGTGCATATCCTGGCGGACCTCAAGCCAACGCAAACGGTGGCCGATGTGGTGCGCGAAGTGAAGAAGGCTTCCACCCAATGGATCCGCACGAACGGCCGTGTGCCTCAATTCCAATGGCAGGACGGCTACGCCGTGTTCACTGCGGGCTGGCGGGAGCTCGATCCCTTGGCTCATTACATCAACAACCAGGAAGAACATCACCGCCATCGCTCGTTCCAAGAGGAGCTGATCACGTTCCTGGAAGAGGCTGGCGTGGAATTCGATCCGAAATACCTGCCCTGATGTGCGACCCCTTCAGGGTCGTAACCGTGCCTCAGAACAATGCAACGCTGTGCGACCCTTTCAGGGTCGTGCCCACCCGCTGATCATGCAACGCTGTGCGACCCCTCCGGGGTCTGGAATGCGGCAAGGGTTCTGCTTAGCCACCACACAAACCACATCCTGCGCAAGGTCGCCGAAGGCGAAATGAGCAACCCGGGGGATACCACCATGTTGCGGGGTCCCCGGCGTGGTGGATGAGATCAAGGGGGGAGGCTGTGAGCATTTCCTATCGCGATAGACCCCGAAGGGGTCTCCCTCGTTCAGGCGCGAGCGTCCTTCGCTCGTGCCTGAACCCACCTTATTGAGGCAGCACGCGAGCAATGGCACTCGTGGTACGACCGATTGTTCATCGAAGAACTTCCCCTCGCACTCGCTCACGTTCTTCCCGAGCAATCATGCACAGGGCCTCAGGCCGTCCATGCGCCACGCAGGCCTGCTGGAAAATCCTCACTACTGCACGGAAGTCCACGCTTGTGCGTATTGTGCCGTTGATAGTTCCCCACTTAGACAGCGGCATCCTCCGCTCGCGCCTAAGCCAACCCGATCGCGGTATCACACCAGCTTGGGCACAGGCACGTGGGGAGAGCAGCCCTCCATTCAGCAGACATTGCAACTTGTGCCAGCTTGCTTTACTACCTTTGAAAGATGGATGCCAAGCTTTCACTCGACCTGAACGACCTGATGCGGTTGATCCTTCAATTACCGGAAAAGCAACGTGCCCGCTTGCGCACTTGGCTGAACCGCGAGGAAAAAGCACCCGCCCAAGATCTTGAAGCCTTGTTGCTTGCAGCCCCCACCATGACCGACGCCCAGGCGAAGCAGTACGAGAAAATACGCCAGGCAATAGACAAATGGCGGTGAAGGAAGCCTTGTTCGACACCTCCGTGCTGATCGAGCACTTCCGGAACAAGGACAAGCGGACCACCGCCCTTTTCCGGTACATTCACCAAGGCACCCTTCCCCGGATCTCGGTGTTGACCCGCTTTGAGGTGCTGGTAGGCGCCAACCAAGCGCAACGCAAGTATTGGCAAGACCTCATGGACACGTTCATCATCCATCCCTTTGATGACCGCGTAGCGGAACAAGCCGTTACCACCGCACAGGACCTGCGCAAGCGTGGCATGGGCGACATCGGCATGGCCGACCTGTTCATTGCCAGCACCGCCATGGTCCATGGGTTGCCTTTATGCACGTTGAACACGCGCCACTTCCTACGTGTGGAGGGTTTGCGGCTGTTGTAACATCCAACGCTGGCGAGAGCTGCCCCACTCTCACGCGACTCTACACTTACACCGACAGATCACCGAAGTGTACTGAGCGGGACGACAGGTGAACCAGCTGACGCGAAAGGCTCGCGTTACCCATGGGCCACATTGGGTTCCACGTCGGCAATGGCGTGGCCTCATCGAAACGGCGGCACGAGCGGAGTATGCCCGCGCCAGTGTGGGTCAGTACACCATTCCCTTCGCGCCTTCGCGTGAGCTGGTCACGAGCGTGGCAGTATGCGCAGCTTCAGCACACCGCCCCCGTAACGGCTTCGTGTGAGCCGCCCTCCGCGAGGCAAAAGGGCCTTCCTGCCGATGGCTTGGCCACTTCAAGCAGCCCCCTCTAGCCCAGCAATTTCAAATTCACCCCCTTGAACTGTTTGAACGCCTTGTCCAACGACACCAATTGATAGCCGCCAGCAAGGGCGAACGCCGCCAGGTACGCATCCATCCACAGCTTCGGCGCAGCATGCTTCGTATCAGCGGACCGCATCCATTGCGGCCAAAGCTGTTTCGGTTCCTCCGCGAAGTCAATCCTCGGGTCTTCCATGATCCCGTTGATCATGGTGATGGCCTTCCGGTTGCTATACGGGGCGAGGCCATACGGTGCGGTGACGGCCCCGGTGGTGAGCAAGCGCAAAAAACCCTGCTGCGTGGACCGGCAGAACAGGATCGTTCCGGTCCCACCCATTTGGAACCAGGACATCGCTGCTTGATGATGGGCATGCTGTGGAATGCTCAATGCAAGCCACACATTCAGGTCGGGAAGAGCCGGGATCATAGTTCACCGCTGCCGTAAAGCACCTGATGAAGCCGTTCCGGAGTGACCTCCTCGCCGGCTGCCGCCGGATGCCCGCCCTTGAACAGCGGAAAGGGCCCGTTACCCGGCTTCGGCTTCTTTGCCCCGGCGGGCTTGGTGAGGTGGGCACGCAGTACCCCTGCCACCAGGTCCTTGAGCTTCAGCCCTTCCTTGGCCGCCTCTATCTTCAGCCGTTGGATGATGTCCGGCGGGAGTTCAAATGTCATTTTCATCATTACAAATATAGCTGGTTAACCAGCAAACCAGCAAGCTGTTCGCCAACATTCGATCTGGTTGTGCCCCTCCGGCCTTTGCACGTGAATACCACTCTGTCCAACGAAGCTCTACCACACCACCCCGCCTACCTTTGCCATCATGACCAAAGCCCGCATGCACCTCACCGCCACCGCGCCGCAATGGCGCACGGTGAAGGACTACCAGGACATCACCTACCGCAAGAGCGGCGGCGTGGCCCGCATCGCCTTCAACCGGCCCGAAGTGCGTAATGCCTTCCGCCCGCACACCGTGGCCGAACTGCTCGAAGCCTTCAGCGATGCCCACCAGGACACCGCCATCGGCGTGGTGCTCTTCAGCGCCGAAGGCCCCAGCCCCAAGGACGGCGGCTGGAGCTTCTGCAGTGGTGGCGACCAGCGTACGCGCGGCCACCAGGGCTACGTGGACGATAGCGGGATGCCCCGGCTGAATATTCTGGAGGTGCAGCGGTTGATCCGCTTCATGCCCAAAGTGGTCATTGCCGTGGTGCCCGGCTGGTGCGTGGGCGGCGGGCACAGCCTGCACGTGGTGTGCGACCTCAGCATCGCCAGCGCGGAGCACGCGGTGTTCAAGCAAACCGATGCCGATGTGACCAGCTTCGACGGCGGCTATGGCAGCGCCTACCTGGCCAAGATGGTGGGCCAGAAGCGCGCCCGCGAGATCTTCTTCTTGGGCCGCGACATCAGCGCGCAACGCGCGTTTGAGATGGGCATGGTGAACGCCGCCGTGCCCCACGCGGAGCTAGAAAGCACCGCGTGGCAATGGGCGCAGGAGATCTTGGCCAAGAGCCCCACGGCCATCAAGATGCTCAAGTTCGCCTTCAACCTCACGGATGATGGCCTGGTGGGCCAGCAGGTCTTTGCCGGCGAAGCCACGCGCTTGGCCTACATGACCGACGAGGCCAAAGAGGGACGCCAAGCCTTCCTGGAAAAGCGCAAACCGGATTACTCCGGGGTGAAGTGGATCCCGTAGGGTTGCGCCTCGCCCACTGGCACCGCGAGCGGGTCCCCCACCCGACCGTCATTGCGAGCCCGTCCCCGGGGCCACCGTCATTGCGAGCGAGTCCCCGAGCGAAGCAATCTTTAATTGCGATCCGCAGAATTAAGGATTGCTTCGGACCTGTTGAATGCACAGGTCCTCGCAATGACGGTGGGGGACCTGTTGAATGCACAGGTCCCTCCGGCTCCCTCGGACCCTCGTGCCCTCCCTCCTTCGCAACTCCCCGCCCTTGGGCTCTCGCCACTGTTCAACCGCAGCCCAACGGAAAAACAGTAGCTTTAACCAACTCTACGCCCCATGGACACCCCGCTGCACGAAGCCTTCGACCACGGCAAGCGCATCAGCCCGAAGCTGCCCGAAGGCAAGAAAAACTTCCTGATCGACATCGACGGCACCATCTGCGAGGACATCCCCAACGAGGAGCCCGAGCGCATGGCCACCGCCGCGATCTTCGAGGGTGCGCTGGAGATCTGCAACGGCTGGTACAACGAGGGCCACATCATCACCTTCTTCACCAGCCGCACCGAGGAGCACCGCGCAGTGACCGCCGAATGGCTGGACCGCCACGGCTTCAGGTACCATGCGATCCTCTTCGGCAAGCCGCGCGGCGGCAACTACCACTGGATCGACAACCACATTGTGCGGGCCACCCGCTATGACGGCAAATTCACCCAATTGGTGGAGCGTGAAGGCCGGATCGAGGTTTTTGAGGAGTGAAATTCCGGCCTTTGCCGCGACCTGCCCGCAGTGCGAAGCCGGAACGGGCAGCGCCGCCCGGATGGCGCGGCGAGCCGGGGCACCCTGAATTTATGAGAAAAGTCATTCTTCGATCCGGAACGAAGCCGATTCTTTGCGCTATGCTTGCACCAGCGTAACGATGGCGAAGCGCTCCACCTTCCGTACCAAGTTCCGCCTGTGGATCTACGCCGGCGATGAAAAACTCCTGGGTCCGGGCCGCGTGGAGCTGTTGGAACGCATCCACCGCACGGGTTCCATCCAAAAGGCCGCGGCGGAGATGAAAATGTCGTACCGCCAAGCGTGGCAGATGGTGCAGGAGATCAACGAACGGGCGGGCCGGCCGTATGTGGAGAAGCACTTGGGCGGCAAGGGTGGCGGCGGGGCGCTCGTCACCGAGGCCGGGCTGAAGGCCGTGGCGGAGTTCAACCTCATGGAGCGTCGCATCCAGGAGAAGGTCCAGGCCGAGTTCCAAAAAACCTCCTTCACAGACAATCGCTGACCGGCGCGGCACCCTGCACCATGGATTTCCACCGATTGCACTATTCACTGACAAGCATATCGCATCACCGCAACTGATCGCTCCACCATGAAAACACTTTCGGCAACAGTTCTATTCTTCATTCCCACACTGCTTCTTGCGCAACAGCCCGGCCCGGCGCCCGTTGCGCCGCCGGACACCACAGCAGGCCGCATCTTCCAGCTGGGCGAGGTGAGCGTGGTGGCCACCAAAGCCGCGGACCAGCAGGACCGCGTGAGCGCCGCCACCATGGCCGCGCAGGGCAAGTTGGACGTGCCGGACGCGCTGAACCTGCTGCCGGGCATCGCGGCCACCGCCTCGGGCAACCGCAACGAATCCATGGTGAGCGTGCGCGGTTTCGATCTGCGGCAGGTGCCTGTGTACATGGACGGCATCCCCGTGTACGTACCCTACGACGGTTACGTGGACCTGGGGCGCTTCAGCACGGCGGACCTGGCGGTGATCGACGTGTCCAAGAGCCTGTCGTCGGTGCTGTACGGGCCCAATTCGCTCGGCGGCGCCATCAACCTGGTCTCCCGCAAGCCAGAGAAGCAGTTCGAGGTGGACGGCGCCGTAGGCACGATCAACGACAACGGCTACCTGGGCAACATCAACCTGGGCACGCGCCAGCGCAAGTTCTACGTGCAGGGCGGCTACTCCTACCTGCACCGCGACGCGTTCATCTTGCCGGAAAGCTTCACCCCCACCAAGACCGAGAACGGCGGCCAGCGCGAGAATTCCTACCGCACCGACGGCAAGCTGAGCCTGAAGTTCGGATGGACGCCCAACGCCAAGCATGAATACGTGGTGGGCTACATCAACCAGCGCGGGGAGAAGGGCAATCCCACCTACGCCGGGGAAGACATGCGCAACTCCCAGATCACCAAGCCACGTTATTGGCAGTGGCCGCACTGGGACAAGGAGACGATCTACTTCCTCTCCAGCACCGCCTTGACAGCGCAGAGCCACCTGCGTGCGAAACTCTACTACGACGCCTTCACCAACGAGATCAAGGCATTTGACAACGCCACGTACACCACGCAGAACAAACCGTCCTCCTTCACCAGCTACTACGACGACTACACCTATGGCGGCGGGCTGGAGTACGGCACCACACGGATCCCGAAGAACACCGTACGCCTGGCGCTCCAGTACAAGACCGACGTACACCGGGAGCACGACCTGGGCATGCCGGTGCGCACCTTCAACGACAACACCATCACGGTGGGCGTGGAGGACAGCTGGCGCCTGACGGACAAGTTCCAACTGGTGCCCGGCATTGGATACAGCGTGAGGAACAACACGCGCGCCGATGACTTCATCGCCGGCACGGAGACCATCCAACCCTACCCTGACGCCGGTGCCAGCGAGGCCTGGAACGGGCAGCTGGGCCTGTTCTACCTGCCAAAGGACGGGCACAAGCTGGGGCTGTCTGCCTCGCACCGCACCCGGTTCGCCACCATCAAGGACCGCTACTCCTACCGCATGGGCACGGCGATCCCCAACCCCGGATTGAGCCCGGAAACGGCGGACAACCTGGAACTCTCCTACACCGGCCGCGCCGCCAAACGGCTCTTCGTGCAAGGCGCGCTTTTCTACAGCAGCATCACCGACGTGATCATGAGCATCAGCGAAGTGCAACCGGGCAAGGCGCAGATGCGCAATGCGGGGCGCGCGGAATATGCCGGCGTGGAGGCCGGGCTGACGTACGACCTCCGCAAGAACCTTTCGGCCACGGCGAACTACACCTACATCGAACGGCGCAACTTGGAAGACCCGGTCCTGCGCTTCACCGATGTGCCCGACACCAAGGTGATCGGCACCCTCACGTACAAGCCCGTGGAGCGGCTGCGGCTGATCGCCAGCGCCGAGCACAACTCCTCGCGCTACAGCACCAGCTACGGCACCAAGGCCGATGCCTTCACCCTGCTGAACGCCTTCATCTCCGGCAAGGTGTGGAAATACGCCAGCGTGGATCTGGGCGTGAACAACCTCTTCGACACCAACTACTGCCTGGTGGAAGGCTACCCGGAGGAAGGCCGCAACTTCATCCTCACCCTCCGTTTTCAAAACCACGAATGAACCAGCGACACGACACCATGAAACGATCGATCCTCCTCCCTGCCGCCCTCGTGCTTGCGCTGATCTGCGGCAACTGCGGCACGCCCGGTGATGCCGCACCCCACGCGGCCGACCATGCGGAGCACGCCGGCCATGCGTCCATGGGCGACACCGCCGCAGGCACGCACAGCTGCACGGTGCCCATCACGGCCGAGGACAGCCTGAAATTCCTGAGCAAACAACTGGCGGTGACCGGCGAAGTGGAAACACCACTGACGCTTACCGTGGATTCGTTGAAGAAGATGAACGTGGCCACCATCAAGGACTTCACCGTGGTGTGCCAGAGCGGCGCCAACATGAAACAGGACAGCACGGCGCGGGGGGTGCTGCTGCGCGACATCCTGGAGAAGGCCAAGATCAAGCAGAGCGGCCACAAGGACCGCAACTTTTACATCGTGGCGCGCGCCACCGACGGCTACAAGGCCACGTTCTCCTGGGCGGAGCTCTTCAACAACCCCACGGGCGACAACGTGTACGTGCTGATCGAGGAGAACGGTCGGCCGATCGTGCGCCAGGGCGACATGATCCTGATCTGCCGGAACGACACCAAAACCGGCCCGCGCCATGTGTACTGGCTGAAGAGCATCGAGGTGCACCGCGTGGACTGAGGAATGCTCACGGCCTGGGGCGCGGGCCGATCTTCCACATGGCGCGCAGGTTGCCCTGCTGGTGGCCGGTGGCGCGGTCCTCCCGGAAACCCGATGGATAACCGCAGCACAGGGTTGCGATCAACGTCCGTACACGGTGCAGCTGACGGAACGAAGCGCATGGTTATCCCGCTCCCGAACAGAGGTTGGCGCCCTGCCCCTAGTTTTGGGACGGCTCGGCAAGCGCGCAGTACATAGATGGGAAAATCCTGCACCATGCACCATCCGGGTTCAAGGATCCGGGCCGTGGTTGTTGTTTGGATCCTTTCCATGGCCACGCCGGCATGGGCCCAACCTGAAAAAAGCCCAAGGGCCATCGCCCAGGACCCGGTGCCCGGGATCAAAGCCTTGATAGGCACCCATCCCGATTCTGCATTGGTCCTGGCAAAACAGGCGGAGCGGCAAATGGATCAGCTGCGCTTCCCATGGCAGAAAGCCCGAATGTTGATGGTGCTTGGTGATGCGCAGGAAGCCAACGGAGAGGCCTCCGAGGCCATGGCCGCCTACCAGCGGGCGCAACTGCAACTGGAAGAACCGGCGGGTGAGGCAACAGGGGATACCTCGGCGATCCTGACCCGAGTGGACCTGCTGATCAGGATCGGGCAGTTGTACTTTGAATTGCGCGAACTGGGCAAGAGTGAGGCCCTGTTCAATGAAGCTTTGGGCAAGCTGGACGCGGCCCGATCACAGCTGACCATTCCCCAGTTGAACAGCAGGAAGGTCATGGCCTTCAATAACATCGCGGGCGGTTATATCCACCGCCGCGAGTTCGGCCTGGCCTTGCCCTATTTCCAGCAAGCGCTGGTGATGAACCGCCCCTTGGGCAACGTTCGGCATGAGAGCGCGCTGGACAACAACATCGGCATATGCTACATGGAGATGGGCAAGCATGACCTGGCGGACCAGCAATTCCTTCAAGCACTCGCTTTGCGCAAGCAGGCGGAGGATATTCGGGGACAGGCCCAAGTGTTGAACAACCTGGGAAAGAACCAAGCGGTGCAGGGCCGGTTCCAGGCCGCCCGCCGGTATTTTGTGGAAGCCCTCGGCCTTGGGCGGTCCATCCACAGCCTCGAATCGATGGTCATTTCCTTGGAATCCATGTCCAGCGTGCTGGACACGCTGGGCGAATACAAGGGAGCGCTACGGGCCTACCGGGAGTTCAAAGCCTTGAACGACAGCATCGATAACGCTGGAACCCGCGCAACCATTGCCCGGATGGAAGTTCAGTTCAACCGCGACAAGGAGAAGAAGGCATTTGAGGTGGAGGCTGAACGGCGCGAAGCGGAGATCGCACACCGCCGGACGGTGAACATCGCGTTTGCCGTCGCCTTGTTGCTGTTGGCAGTGGTGGCCGTGCTGGCCCTGAAAGTCATGCGGGGCCGGGTGAGGAACAGCTTACTGCAGCAGGAGGCCCTGCGACTGGAGAGCGGAAAACTGGCATCTGAACGGGCCATGTTGCAGGAACGTTTGGATTTCAAAGACCGGGAGCTCACGGCCAATGCACTTTTCCTGTTGAAGCGCAATGAGCTGATCGCCCACGTGGTGGACCGGTTGCTGAAAGCCAAACAGGGGTTCAAGCCGGAAAACCAGAAGATCGTACAGGACATCATCCGCGAACTGCAGGCGGGCCAGGATGAACATGACTGGAAGGAATTTGAGGCGCATTTCACCCGGGTCCATACCACCTTCTACCAAACTCTGCAAGAGCGCTTTCCGTCGTTGACGCCCAATGAACGCAAGCTGTGCGCATTCCTGCGGCTCAACCTCACCACCAAGGATATTTCCGCCATTACGCAGCAGAGCGTGAACAGCATTACCGTGGCGCGTACACGGTTGCGCAAGAAGATCCAGATCGATGGCGAGGACGTGCAGTTGATCGATTTCCTGCAGTCTCTTTGATCCTTTCGCCCTGGAACCGTAACAGCCTGCCACTCACGCTGTTGCATCCCTTTGTATGGCAAATATTGGGGCCTTGGCGGCCATTGTATGTGCCAAGTAGGCACCCTGTGCCGAGGATGTTGGCCGGTGGATGAAACGGTATGATCCGGACGCCTCGACATTTGCCGACCCCGAATAGAACGCACCGTGAAGGCACCGAAAAAAGACAAGCGCCCACGAGCCGGGAAGGCCAGTATGGAGCAGGTACAACAGCACCTGAAGGACCATACTGTGGCGTGGAAAAAACTGTTGGAAAACCTGGAAAAACTGAAAAACGGTCATGCTGGCCGACCCAACAAGTCAAACCCTGAAAACCAAGCACCATGAAAAGCAACCAGACATTCCTGCTGTTGGCCGCCACCATGTTCCTTTCGCAGGCACAGGCACAGTTCATAACGCGGCCGGACTTCTACTCGCCCACTGGCGTGGCCACCGATGGATCCGTGGCCGGTTACCTCATGCAGGCCGGTCCCTATTCCATTTGGAACCCTGATCTGCAAACCTCCGAGGACATTGGTGGGATCGCCCCGGGTAACGGCGTAGGCGGCCAGGCCCGCTTCTCCACCAACGGCAACTTCATCTCCGGCACCAGTGCAGGCCCCTTGGGCGCAACCTTGTCCATATACGATCGCACCACGGAGCAATGGACCCCGATGGCCGACCTCGGATTTCCCGTGGATAACACCACCAGCGGCGGCTACGCCATCTCCGGGGATGGAAGCACCGTGGTGGGCAACTCCTGGGCGGATACCACCGGCGGCTACGCCTATACGCATGCCATCGCGTCCAATGCCTCCGATGGCGTGATGGACCTGGGCACCTTGTTCTTCGGCCGCAGCACCCGGGCCAACGCGGTGAACGCTGACGGCAGCGTGGTGGTGGGGTGGCAAGACTTCAACGGTCCATGGAAATCCGCAGTTTGGCGAAGGAACCCGGATGGGAGCTATGCACAGAACCATTACATCCTGCTCGACGACGCAGGTGATCCCAACGATGAGTTCAACCAAATGGGCGAGTGCAGCGCGGTATCTGCCGACGGGGAATGGATCGGAGGCTACGGTGACTATGCCAATAACGGCGAACCCTGGATCTGGAGCCAGGATTCCGGGGTGATCAACTTGGGCCATTTGCCCCTGACCGGGACCGGATACGTTGGTGCCATGAACGCGGATGCTTCCATCATTGTGGGCTGGTTTGATGGTGAACTCTGGGGCGACCCCATGACCCCGTTCATCTGGACCCCCGCCGGGGGGCTCCAGAACTTGAACACCTATATCACCGAGGAGATGGGGATCGACCTGGGCGACCAACAGGTGAGCGTGGCCAATTGCATATCCAGCGATGGGAGGTACATTGCAGGTTGGGGAGTGGACAATGCCCTGTTCTCCACATTTGCCTACCGCTTGGACCTGGGGATCAATACCAGCGTGGGCCAAAATGGCATCCGCCAAGAGCTTCAAGTATATCCCAACCCCACCTCCGACCGCGTGATGGTAAGCAGCACCATGCCTTCAACCCTGTGCATTGTGCGGGCGGACGGTGCGTTGGTGGCCCAATACCCGGTCAGCGGTAGCAGCACCATTGATCTCGGCAATTTCAACGCTGGGGTGTACACCTTTATTCTGAACGCCAATGGGAGCATCCGCACAGCGCGTGTAGTGAAGAACTGACCAAGGCACTCCGAATGGAAGCCCCGCCACCACAAGGTGTGCGGGGCTTCTGCTTGTATGAGCGCAGCTCGATCGCATCCATGAAAAAATATTCTATCGCGTTTGTATTTAACCTTTCGGTTAATTACGTTTGCCCCGTCAGCCTCCCCATGGACCGCCTCTCGCTCACCTTCTCCGCTTTGGCCGATCCCACGCGCCGGGCCATCCTGGCGCGGCTTTCCAGCGGTCCGGCGAGCGTGAACGAACTGGCAGCGCCCTTCAGCATGAGCCTGCCGGCGGTGAGCAAGCACTTGAAAGTGTTGGAGCGTGCACAGTTGATCGCCCGGGGAAAGGAGGCGCAATGGCGGCCGTGCGCCATCAAGGCTGCGCCACTGAAGGAGGCCACCGATTGGATGGAGCAGTACCGCCAGTTCTGGGAGGCGCGCTTCGATCGGCTGGATGAGTACCTGAAGGAACTGCAGGCACAGGAGAAACCGGCGCGGGCCACAGCCGCGTCATCACGCAAGAAACATGGAAAAGGCAACTAAGATCCAGGAAGGTGCGGTGGGTGATCGGGAGGTCGTTGTCACCCGCGTAGTACACGCCCCGCGCGAGCGGGTGTGGAAAGCCTTTGCCACGGCCGAAGCCCTGGCCCATTGGTGGGGCCCGGACGGCTTCACCATCACCACCTCGGCGTTCGAGTTCCGCGAGGGCGGCATGTGGGTGTTCATCATGCACGGGCCCGATGGACGCGACTATCCCAACTGGATCCGCTTCACACGCATTGTGGAACCCGAACGGATGGAGCATGATCACGGCGGCGATGATGACCGCGTCGTGTTCCAAGCGAACATCACGCTCGACGACCTCGGCGGATCGACCCGCGTCACGCTGCATTCCACCTTCACTTCACGCGAAGAACGCGACCTGGTGGTGAAGGAATACCGCGCCATCGAAGGCGGCAAGCAAACGCTCGCAAGGCTGGACGAATATCTCGGCATGAAGGAAAACGCCCCCAAACACTTCAAATAAGGGCGCATCAAGATGCGCCCCAACAAAACCCCGACTGCCATGACAACCCCGGCCATCTTCAACTTCATCGTCAAGAAGGAGGACAAGTCCATCACGGTGGAACGCTCCTTCAACGCACCCTTGGCAGCGGTATGGTCCGCATGGACAGAAGCCGATATCCTCTGCAAGTGGTGGGCCCCCAGGCCATGGGAGTGCATCATCCAGTCACTGGACTTCCGCGCGGGCGGGCAATGGCGCTACTACATGCAGGGCCCGGAAGGCGATCGCCACTATTGCAGCTTCGACTACACGGCCGTGAAACCCTTGACCTCCTTCACCGGGATCGATGGCTTCTGCGATGAGCACGGTACGCCCATCGACGCGATGCCTCGGATGAACTGGGAGAACAACTTCAACGCACAAGATGGCAGCACGGTGGTGCGCGTGCAGATCCGCTTCAACAGCGAGGATGATCTGGAGAAGATCACGGCCATGGGCTTCAAGGAAGGTTTCACGCAGGGGCTGGACCAACTGGATGAGCTGCTCGCGATCAGGAAATAAGGGCGCGAGATCACGCGCTCCAAAAACTAAAAACAAGTAAGGGCGGGAAATTTCCCATCCCGACAAACAACCCCGACCCCATGACCACTACAACCCGCATCAGCGTTTCCGCCCTTGTGAACAAGCCCGTGGCGCACGTCTGGAGGATCTGGACCGAGCCCGCGCACATCACGCAATGGAACGCCGCCAGTGACGACTGGCACTGCCCCAAGGCCAGCAACGACCTGCGCACGGGGGGCACCTTCAGCAGCACCATGGCCGCACGCGACGACAGCTTTAGCTTCGACTTCGGCGGCGTGTACGACGATGTGCAACCGCACAAGCGCATCGCCTTCACCATGGGCGACGGCCGCAGCTGCGAGATCCTCTTCACGGAGGAGAATGGCAGTACCCGCGTAGTGGAATCCTTCGACGCCGAGGCGCAGAACCCGGTGGAGATGCAACGCAGCGGCTGGCAAGCGATCCTGGACCGGTTCAAACGGCATGCGGAGGCGCAAGCCTGAAATACTGGTTCACCACAGAGGCACAGAGGACACGGAGAATTCGAACAGGACTTAGCGAAGGCATCCTCCTTTGTGCTCTCTGTGCCTCTGTGGTGATATCCGATACAACCTGAAGGGACCATGACTTCCACAGCAACCCCGAGCAAGGTGAAGGTTGCCGCCCATGGCGACCGCGCCATCCTGATCACCCGCAGTTTCAACGCGCCGCGCGAGTTGGTCTTCGATGCCATGAGCAAGCCCGCACTGATCAAGCAGTGGCTGAACGGGCCTCCGGGCTGGAACATGACGACGTGCAAGGTGGACCTGCGCGTGGGCGGCAAGTTCCGGTACGTGTGGGGCAACCAAGCAGGCCAGGACATGGGTCTTAGCGGAGTGTACAAGGATGTCCTGCGTCCGGAGCGCATCGTGAACACGGAGGTCTTTGAGCCTGCGTGGTATCCGGGTGAGGCGTTGTCGACCACGGTGCTCACCGAGAAGAAGGGCACCACCTTGATAACGATCACGGCGCGATACGACTCGCGCAAGATCCGTGATGAGATCCTCGCATCGCCGATGGAAGGCGGACTGGAGTTCAGTTACCAGGAGTTGGATGCGCTCCTGGCCAAGAAGATCGCGTCAGGCTCCAAGACGTCTTCGTCCCGCACCGGCAGGAAGGCCAAGCCAGGGAACGCTTTGTTCACCGGCGTCTCCGAGCCGGAGACGGTGGATCTGTATATGAAGAAGCTGAAGCATCCGCTCAAGCCCGCGGCGGAACAGTTGCGCAAGGCGATCCTGGGCGCGGACAAGTCGATCGGCGAGGGCATCTACTGGAATGCGCCGTGCTTCTACTTCACCGGAAAGATGGAGCCCTTCGACCCGAAGACCTACAAGCGCTACATCGTCGGCTTCAACTTCTTCAAGCAGGACACGCTACGCCTCATCTTCCTGCGCGGCGCAGATGTGGAGAAGCAGGGCGGCCTGCTCACCGGCGACTATAAGGATGGTCGTCGGCTCGCGCTCTTCAGCAGCATGGCCGACGTGAAGAAGCATGAGAAGGAACTGAAGCGGATCGTGAAGCAACTCATCAAGACCATGTAAGGGCGCGAGATCTCGCGCCCCAAACTCAGTAAGGGCGGGTGCTTCGACTTCGCTCAGCATTCCCGCCCCGACGACAACCATCGAACCCATGATCACCACACCCGAAGTCATTACCACCCATGAGACCACAACTGCCGTGATCCCGCTTTTGATCCCCTGCCAGGACATGGGCAAATACATGGACCCCGCGATCCAGGAGGTCATCAAGGCCATCACCGGCCAAGGCATCGCCATCGCCGGGCCGATGTTCAGCTACCACAAGCGGCGCCCGAGCGACAGCTTCGACTTCGAGATCGGATTTCCGGTATCGAAGGCGATCAAGGCGGAAGGGCGGGTGATCAACGGCAAGCTGCCGGCTGTGAAAGTCGTGCGCAGCGTGCACCAAGGGCCGTACGACAACCTGGGGCAGGCTTGGGGCGCGTTGCAGAAGTGGGTGCGCGAGCAAGGCTATGGCGAAACCGGCCGCTTCTGGGAGAGCTACCTGAACAATCCCGATGAGGTGAAGGACCCGAAGGATTACTTGACGGAGTTGAACTGGATCATCGGCTGATGGAAACGACCGCGGACATCTCGAAGCGCACCCTGGTGCTCACCCGCACGCTCAACGCACCGCGCGAGCTGGTCTTTGCCGCATGGACCGACCCCAAGCACCTGGTACGCTGGTGGGGCCCGAAGGACTTCACCCTGCCGCATTGCGAGCAGGACTTCCGCGTAGGCGGTGCATACCGCTTCTGCATGCGCGCTCCGGATGGAAGCGACCATTGGGTGCGCGGCGAGTACACGCACATCGATCCGCCGCGTCGGCTGGTCTTCACCTGGCTGCGCGAGGACAACGACGGCGATATCTGGTGCGATACCGTGGTGTGCATCACGCTGAAGGAACAAGGCGGGGCCACCCTGCTCACCTTGGAGCAGACCACCTTCGCCACCGTGGCTCACTGCGAAGAACACGCCTATGGCTGGGGCGAATGCCTGGACCGCCTCGAGCATTTCACTGAGCAATACGGATCATCCACATCACCGCTATGACGATCCAGGACCTGATCGATCGGTACATTGGTGACCAACCCGGGCCGAAGCAAAGCGACCTGCGCACACTTCACCACCTCACCATGAAGGTGATGCCAAAGTGCAAGCTGTGGTTCCTCGATGGCAAGGACGCCAAGGGCAAGGTGGTGTCCAATCCGAACATCGGTTATGGCACGCAGACCATGACCTACGCCGACGGAACCACGAAGGAATTCTACCGCATCGGATTGAGCGCCAACACCACGGGGATCAGTGTGTACATCATGGGCCTTGCAGACAAGGACCATCTCGCCAACACCTACGGCAAACAATTGGGCAAGGCCAGCGTCACCGGCTACTGCATCAAGTTCAAGAACCTGAAGGACATCAACGTGGGCGTGCTGGAAGAAGCGATCCGAGACAGGGCGCAACGACCGAAATAGGTCGTGGGTGAATCACCACAGAGGCACAGAGTACACAGAGGAAAAGAAACTTCAGATCCGTACCGTCGACCCGCAACACCCCCCTTCCCAAATGAGCAAGCTCCAACGCACCCAAGCCTGCCTGTGGTTCCCTGGCAACGCTGAAGAGGCCGTGGCCTTCTACATGGGCATCTTCCCGAATTCCAGGATCATCAGCAAGCCGGTCGTATCCGAGGAAGTATCCACGGCGAGCGGACTGCCCGTCGGTTCGGTGCTCTGCATCGAGTTCGAGTTGGACGGCGAGCTGTTCCTGGCGCTTAACGGCGGTCCGCAGTTCAAGTTCTCCGAGGCCATTTCGCTGATGGTGCGCTGCAAGGACCAGCAGGAGATCGACCACTACTGGAAAAAGCTCAGCGCGGGCGGGCCACCCGAAGCGCAGATCTGCGGCTGGCTCAAGGACAAGTACGGATTGAGCTGGCAGGTGGTCCCCGCCATGCTTACCGACATGATGCGCGACGCCAAGGGCTATGACCGCATGATGGTGGCGCTGATGGGCATGAAGAAGCTGGTGATCGCGGAGCTGGAGAAGGCGTTCAAAGGCAAGTAGAACAGCAGGCAACCAACGCTCAACCCATGAAAGCCGCAACCACAACGGACTACCTGGCCGCGCTGCCGATCGACCAGCGCAAGGCCTTGGAAATCCTGCGCAAGCAGATCCTTGCCGCAGCCCCCGGCGCGGAGGAACATTTCGGCTACGGCCTGCCTGCCTTCAAGTACAACGGTCATCCGTTGGTGTACATCGGCGCGGCCAAGAACCACTGCGCGCTGTACGGCGCGGTGCCGCCCGGGTTCAAAGAGAAGCTGAAAGGCTTTATCGTGAGCAAAGGCACGATCCAGTTCATGCCGGAAAAACCATTGCCTGCCGCGCTGGTGAAGGGTATCGTGAAGGCGAAATGCGCGGAGATCGAGGTGCGGTGGCCGGTGAGGGAGGTGAAGAAGGTGGCCCCGACGACGAAGGCAGCGCGTAACCTTGTGAAGAAACGTCCTGCAACCCGTTGAGGCATGGACACCAAGAACTACGCCCGCGTCTTCGCTTACTCCTTCGCCTCCATCTACACGATGTACGTGCAGAAAGTGGAGAAGAAGGGCCGCACCAAAGCCGAGTTGGATGCGGTACTCTGCTGGCTCACCGGCTACGACGCCAAGGGCCTGCATAAGCAAATTGCCAGCAAGTGCAACCTGAAGACCTTCTTCGCCGAAGCGCCGCGCATGCACCCGAACGCGATCCAGGTCACCGGCATGATCTGCGGGGTGTGCATCGAGGAGATCGAAAACCCGCTGATGCGCGACATCCGCCGCATGGACAAGCTGGTGGATGAACTGGCCAAGGGAAGGGCGATGGAAAAGATCCTGCGCGCTTGAAGAAATGCACACCACAGAGGCACAGAGCACACAGAGAACCGAGCAGCGCAGGACGGATCTTGCGTTGCTATATTGGTGTTGAAATCATAGTATTCCTCTGTGTGCTCTGTGCCTCTGTGGTGAACCGGAACTGAATGAACCCCAACGACCCCTCCCAGCAACTCGTCCTTGCCTTCGAGACCGCCAAGGAATGGGACACCTGGCTGGCGAAGCACCACGCGACCTCCACGGGCGTGTACATCCGCGTGGGCAAGAAGGGCAGCGGCATCCGCTCCATCACCTGCCCCGAAGCCTTGGAAGTGGCCCTGTGCTACGGCTGGATCGACGCCATCCGGAAAAGCCATGATGCCAACACCTTTCTACAGCGCTATTGCCCGCGCGGCCCGCGCAGCATCTGGAGCGAGATCAATAAGAAGAAGGTGCAGCAGCTCATCAAAGCCAGGCTGATGCTACCAGCGGGACTTGCTGCCGTGGAGCGCGCCAAGGCCAACGGCCAATGGGACAAGGCTTACGCGCCGGCCAGCAGCATCACCGTGCCGCCCGACCTGGAGGCCGCGCTGAAGAAGAACAAGAAGGCCCGCGACTTCTTCGCCACGCTGAAAGGCAGCAACCGCTACGCCTTTCTGCACCGGCTGCACACAGCCAAGAAGGCGGAGACGCGCGCGCGGCGGTTGGAGCAGTTCATCGGCATGTTGGAACGCGGCGAAACGTTCTACTGAACAACCTTGCCATGATCGACCGTGAAGTACGTACCACCCGCATCATAGCCACCCCTCGCGAGCAGGTCTTTGCCGCATGGACCGATCCCGCGCAATTGGCGCATTGGTGGGGACCGCAAGGCTTCACCAACACCTTCCATCGTTTCGAGCTGAAGCCGGAGGGTATGTGGGAGTTCGCCATGCACGGCCCGAACGGCATGGACTTCAACAACACCTGCGTATTCAAACGCATCGAACCGCCCGGCTACCTGGAGTTCGACCACCTGAAGGAGATGCACTTCTACAAGGCGATCGTGAACTTCACCGAAGTGGAAGGCGGAACGCGCATCGATTGGATCATGCGCTTCAACACCGCTGAAGAACTGGCACCGATCCGCGGGTTCATTGAAAAGGCGAATGAAGAGAACCTCGATCGGATGGAACGGCAATTGACCAAGAAACCCTGAAACCCCATGCCTTACGTACTCCTGATCCTTGCGGTCCTCATCGTCGGCATCCTCATCGTGGCTTCCACGAAACCCAACACCGTCCACTACGAACGCAGTACAGTGATCAATGCTCCGCCGGAGAAGATCGTTCCGCACCTCGTCGATTTCCACAAATGGGAAGCCTGGAGCCCGTGGGAGAAGTTGGAGCCGGGCATGAAGCGGAGCTATTCTGGCGCGGCCAGCGGCGTGGGGGCCACCTACGCCTGGGAAGGGAAAAAGAAGGCCGGTGCGGGCACCATGGAAATCTTGGAGACGGGCATCAGCGGCGTGAAGATCGACCTGCGCTTCATCAAGCCGTGGAAGGCGGAGTGCATCGCGCAGTTCCATTTCACACCGCAGCCCAACGGCACAGACGTGCGCTGGTCGATGGACGGCCCCAACACCTTCATGGGCAAAGTCTTCGGCTTGTTCATGAACATGGACAAGCTGGTGGGCAAGGACTTCGAGATCGGGCTGGCGGGGTTGAAGACGGTGGTGGAGAAGGATTGATCGGCCTCCGGTACCTTCGCGTTCATGGAAACTCACAGCGCCCAACGCACACGCAACAACGTTTCCACCCCCGCCCTTGATGAACTCCGCATCACCCGCGTGTTCAACGCGCCGCGCAAGCTCGTGTGGCAGGCATGGACCACCCCGGCCATGCTCGTGCATTGGTTCGGCTGCGCGGCCTTCAGCACCATCGATGCCGAGGCCGATGTGCGCGAGGGCGGCCAATGGCGCGTGGTGATGCGCGCCCCGGACGGCACGGACTACCCGGCTTACGGCACCTACACCGCCGTGCGCCCCATCGATCACCTGGCCTTCACGCATCAATGGGAAAAGCAGGTGGTGGGGGTGAACCCCGCGAACCACCGTACGCAGGTGACCGTGGACCTGTACGAAGAAGGTGCGAAGACGCGCATGGAATTCCGGCAGACGGGGCTTGCTTCAGAAGACTCCCGCGACAGCCATATCGGCGGGTGGTGCGACAGTATGGACAAGCTGGCGGAGCAGTTCGCGGATTGATCCTTGCAGATCCCGCCGGTGTTTCCCTGCACCCGGAAAGTAAAATGCCTGCCCGGGCTGATCCGCGGACAGGCATTTTACTATTGGCCAGTTCAGACCTTCACCACGCGCTGCACGCCCACGGGCTTGCCTCCTTTCAGCAGTGAAATATGGTACACGCCGGGTTCGAGGCCGCCCAGGTGGATCGTTCGGTCCATCGGTAGGCGGCCTTGGCCTACCGTAGCGCCCAACGCATTGACAACGCGGAATTCGGTCCCGGCCGGATCAATGTTGAGCAGGCGGACCTGGTCACTGGCCGGATTCGGAGCAACGCTGAATTGGGCCAGGGATGAAAGGTCCTGGATCGAAGTGGTGCCCAGCTGCTTCCGGTAAACATCGGTGCCACTGAACTGGGCAAAGACATAGCCGTTGAGTTCCACGAAATTGTACACCGCGAAGGTGGCGTACGGATCCTCCGGCAACCCAACGGTGTCCTTGGCGAAGGTTTGTCCGCCATCCGTGCTCAGGAACAGATCAGGGCGCGTGCCCATGTGCTGGTTCTGGCAGGACAACCAGATCGTATTGCCACGCGTGAACATCGCCCCCACGGCGTGTGCGAATCCCCAGATCCCCGGCTCATGGACGAGGTAGGGCGCCGTGTTGATCGAGGTCCAGCTGGCTCCTTGGTCGGTGGAGTATTTCACGAAGCGTTCCTGGGTGGTCACATCCGTCCCGCTCAAGTACCAACGCCCGTTGGTGAGGTCGCGATCCAGGAGGCCGATGGCATGCCATTGCGGAATGCCGTTGCAGTCCGGTGTCGTCCAGGTATTGCCCAGGTCGGTGGTATAAGCGAAGCCGTGCGATTCCGTTCCGCCCCCGGCGGTGAACAACGTATCGCCGTGGCTGCTGAACGCACCCGGATCATTTGCGGCAAGCCAGGGCACGTGTGTCCATGAAGCGTCCGTCTCGTTCTTCACGTAGTAGGCATCGGCATTGTCCGCATCCAGGGCGAGCTTTCCATTGAACCCATGGAGCTGGTTCACGCCGGCCTTGTTCGTTTGCGGCCAAAGGACGTGCGGCGGCATGCCCACCGTGTCGGAATGCCAGGCACCACCGTCATTGTCGGTCCAATAGATGTCGCCGGTGCCACCGGACATGGTGCTGGCCACGTACAGCCTACTGCCCGTGCTGGTGATCAGGTGGATGTTGCCCACCACCCCTGCGGTGGAAATAGGCGTCCAATTATCTCCGTTGTCGGTGCTTTTTACCAGCCCCAGGGTGGCATTGTGCGCGTACAGCGCGCCTTGGTGGAGCCCCAGTGCGGTCCACGGTTCATTGTAGGCGGTGGTGAGCCCTACCGGTTCCCATGCTTGGCCTTTGGCAACACCCAGAGCCACCAATAACAACAACGGAGTAATGAACTTTTTCATGCTGTTTGGTAATTGCGGCGATTTTACGCAGGTCAGACGCCAGGAGTTATACGGTAAGCACCGTAATTATTCGGAGTGGGGTCTGCGACCTGAACGGATCATGGCCGTGCGTTCTGTCCCATCCATCGCCGCAGGCCCGCACAAAAGTGTGCTTCCGGGAAGGGGCGTACCCGCTTGATGGAACGGGCTGCGCTTGTGCCAAGGGATGGCGACCGGTCACGGTATATAACTGCTTTCGTTGAATGTCGTCGGTGGCGAACGCCTCCGTTGTTTGGTTCAGCAGACCACCTGCGCCCAACTCGCGTGAGCATCCGCGCCCGTGCGTTTTGCAGGTTCAAGCAGCGCACTTGGGTGATCGTGGGCCCGTACGAGGAAAGTGAGAAGACGCGCATGCAATTCCATCAGACGGGCTTGACCACCGAAGCCTCGCGCGAAAGCCACATCGGCGGGTGGTGCGACAGCATGGATAAGCTGGTGGAGCAGTTCGCGGGTTGATCCGCTTCGCGCCCGTCCCCATAGGCTCACGCCCGGAATTACTTGCAACAAGTAGCGGCTCCCTGTGCCGGGGCGGGGCCGAAAAGAAGGGCGGCAGCGAACCAACATGCGGTCACTGGTGTTTGCTCGCCGGGCACAAAAAGGGGGACTTGACACATTGGAACCTACGGCCATAGTTTCGTTCGGAAGTGCCCCGCCCCACCACCCCATGGACAGCATTGAGCGCAAGCCGGCATCGGCCGCGAACGGTATTTGCACCGCTGGTGCGGCAAACAGGATCGCCACCGGATGGAAGAACCTGGCGGTGACATTGGACACGTGCACGCATGATGGGTTCCATCGGCCCTCTCCGGTAACCATTCGCCACGATCGGTTCTCCCTGTCCGTTCATCGGCGGCAGAAGCCGGCTCGTAGAAAAAACGATGTTTTGGATGGATCGGCTCCTCACGGGGTTGAGCAGTGCATTCGTCCGGACGAACAGTGTTCACCGACCGATAAAACCACTGGAAGCAGGCGCCAATTGCGGGTTTCATCGGGATTGCCCCATGCAATAGGAACTAAGTTTGCGCCCTCACAAAAACCTTGATCAGCTTTCGCTGCACGGCTCCCACCACCCATCTGCAACAGATCGCCGTTCCCAATACTCATCCATGCCCCGGATCTCATTCGTTCTCTTCAGCCTGTTGCTCGTGGTGCAGGCCATTGCCCAAACCCCCTCGGAAAAAGCCAGCGTACAGCTCAGTGCTGTCGTCCAGAAGAACCCTGCACGGATCACTCTTTCCTGGTCGGCGATGCCCAATACGTCGTCGCTGACGGTATACCGCAAGACCAAGGCGGCCACCTCCTGGGGCAGTGCCCTCGCCTATCCATCGGCTTCAGCCACGCAGTACCAGGACAACAGTGTGTCGGTAGGCACCACCTACGAATACCGCGTGGTGCGTTCGGCCAGCGGGGCAACCGGCCAAGGCTACATCTGCACGGGCATTGAAGTTCCCCTGCCCGACTACCGGGGCAAGCTGGTGTTGCTGGTGGACAACACGATGGCCGCTCCGTTGAGCAGCGAACTGGCCCAATTGGAACAAGACCTGCGCGCGGACGGATGGGTGGTGCTAAGGAACAATGTGAGCCGTACGGCGTCCACGGCCAGCATCCGCAACATCGTGAAGGACCACTACAACAGCGACCCCGCCAATGTCAAAGCGGTGTACATCGTCGGCCATGTTCCGGTGCCCTACTCGGGCAACATCGCCCCGGACGGCCATGGGGAGCACCAGGGTGCGTGGCCTTGCGATGGCTACTATGGGGAGATGAACGGGAACTGGACGGACAACTCGGTGTACAACAACTCCTCCCAGCGCGAAGCGAACCGCAACGTGCCGGGCGATGGCAAGTTTGACCAGAGCAGCTTCCCCTCCACGGTGGAACTGCAGGTGGGGCGAGTGGACCTGTATGACATGCCTGCCTTCGCACAAAGTGAAACGGAGCTGCTCCGGACCTACCTCAACCGGGCGCACAACTACAAGGTAAAGCAATGGACACCGGTTGCACGCGGCATCGTGTTCGACAACTTCTACTATATGACCGAGCCCATGGCCGGCAGCGCATGGCGCAACATGGGCAGCATGGTGGGCCATAACAACATCACCGAAGCCAACGTCAACGGCGGCAACTACTACACCCTGGTGAACAACCAGAGCTACCTGTGGACCTACAGCAGCGGCGGCGGCAGCCAGGCATACGAGGGCAGCACGCTCACCTACAACGGGGCCAATCAGGTAGGCACCACCCAGAACTACGCCAGCACGAATGCCGGCGGGGTGTTCAACATGTCGTTCGGCAGCTACTTCGGCGACTGGGACAACAAGAACAACTTCCTGCGGGCACCGCTGGCCAAGGGATCGGGCCTTACCAGTTGCTGGGCCGCCATCCCCGCGTGGTATTTCCACCACATGGGCATGGGCGAAAATGTGGGGTTCAGCACGCTTGTGGCCATGAACAACAACGGGCTGTACACCCCGCAGACCGACGGCTGGGAATCCACTTCGGGCACCACCCATCTGGGCTTGATGGGCGACCCGAGCTTGCGGCAGAAAATGGTGGCACCTCCTACCAGCCTGAGCATCACCAACAACAGTGGATCGCCTTCCTTCACTTGGAGCGCTGCGGCAGGCGGCGTTGACGGCTACCATATCTACCGCTTCGACGGGGCCAACGGCATCACCCGGCTCACCAATGAACCGGTGACCTCCACTTCCTACTACAACCCGGCCGTTCCGTTCATGCCCGGCACGGAATACATGGTACGCGCCGTAAAGCTCCAGGTTGACCCAGGCGGAAGCTACTGGAACCTGTCGTTGGGAGCGATCGGGCAGTCTTCCGGCACCACACCGCCCCCGGCCACGGATTGCAACGGGGTTGTCGGCGGCAGCGCGCTGCCGGGCACCGCCTGCAACGACGGCAACTCCTCCACCACGAACGACCGGTGGAACGCCGCTTGCCAATGCACGGGCACGCCGGTACAACCTGCCGACTGTGCCGGTGTTCCCGGCGGCAGCGCCCTGCCCGGTACCGCATGCAACGACGGCAATCCCGGCACGATCAACGATGTATGGAGCTCCTCCTGCGAGTGCACGGGGACCTCCGAGGTGATCACCGGTTGCGACGGGATCCGCACGGAAAGCCAAGGCGCATGGGGCGGTACGGCCAGCGGCAACAACCCGGCGAAGTACCTTGCCGACCACTTTGCCAGCGCCTTCCCGGCACCCAACTACCTCACGGTTGGCTTTTACGGCAGGAAGCTCACCCTGACCAACGCCACGGCGGTAAAAAACCTCCTGCCCACACGGGGCACCCCGGCTGCGCTTCCCCAAGGTGCGCTGACCAACCCTTCCACGCTGAACAACCGCCTGGTCGGGGAGCTAGTCGCCCTGAAGCTTTCCGTCCGCTTCGATGAACAGGACCCCGCCTTCAGCTCCTCCTCCACCCTGCTCCGGAACATGCAGATCAGCAGCGGCACCTTCGCCGGTTGGACGGTGCAAGACCTGATCACTGCGGCGGATGCGCGGCTGGGCGGCGACACTTACTACACCCAGTCGTTCCAACAGTTCATGGAGGCCATCAACCAGGTGAACATGGGCTATCGCCGCGGCCAGATGGACAGCGGCTACCTGATGTGCCCCGGGGCAACGCAGAACATGGTGGTACTGGCCGTGCCCGAAGATCGATCGGTGGAAAACGGGTTGGAGGTGCTGGTCTTCCCCAACCCGGTGCATGACCTGGCCACCTTCGAGATCACCGGGGCGGCAGCCGACCAACGCGCCACGGTGGCCGTGTACAGCGCCACGGGCGTGCTGATGGAAGAAGTGTTCAGCGGCATCCTGCAAGCCGGGATCGACCGCCAAGTGCAATGGGACCCCGGCACGGTGGCCCCGGGCATGTACTTCTACCGGGTGATCAGCGGGGAGAAAACCGTCACGGGCAGGATCATCGTGCAATAGCGCGCTCCCTGTCCTGCTCTTCAACGAGGGGCCGTTCCGTGCCGATGATGATCGGTGTGGGGCGGCCCCTCTCCGTTGCGCTCATGCAGCGTCGGCCACCGGGCAGCCATGGGGCCGAGCATGCTGCAACAGGATGCACGAACCGTACGACCCCCACGATCGATCGGCGGTGCAACCAGGGGCGAAGGCGGTGAAGAAAGGACGCCGCTTGGTCCTAGGCCCTATCCCGGTGCGCATCCGTCCGGGAGGTGGAACTCCCCGGCGGCCCAGTGAGCATATCCGGGCCCATCAGCCCGCCATGGCTGTGCCCGACCGTGCCCCTCGCGGCGCCCGCGCCTGCAACCCGACCCCACTTAGGCGCCGGCCGGCCGCAGCATTGCAGGAAAGCCAAGACGCGCCTGTCGAAATAGAATGAATCTACACAACCGGGCACAAGCCGTGCCGGTGCTGGAAATACCGTGGAGCGAGCTGCTTTCTCAGGACTTCCAATTCCTTGTTTTCATGACATAGATCATATTTTTAGCTGAGCTTTGTCGGTAACCTAGCGTTGTCGATCCCCTTCACCATGCAACCGAACAACGGAGAACTGAAACCCCTGGACCACTGGATCCGCGTCTGCAAGGAACACGCCTTCGACTTGCAGTTCACCCGCGCGCGGAAATGGAAGGAGGAACATGCGGACGGCGTGGTGGTGGGCTACATGCCCGTGTACTTCCCCCGGGAGGTGATCCACGCCGCCGGCGGCCTGCCGGTGGGCATCTTCGGCGGGGGCGACCGCAAGCAGATCATCAAGGGCGACGCCTACTACCAGTCGTACATCTGCCACATCCCGCGCAGCATCATCGACCTGGTGCTGGACAACCACACCGACCACTTCGACGGCTACATCTTCCCGAGCATCTGCGACGTGCTGCGCAACCTCTCGGGCATCTTCAAGCTGAACAAGCTGGGCAAGTTCGTGAAGTACATGGACTTCCCGCAGAACTTCCTGCCCGAGGTGGGCGGCGTGTTCTACCAGCAGGAGATGCAGCACGTGATGCACTACATCAAGGAGATCAACGGGAAGGAGGTGACGCCCGAGGCCCTGAACCGCTCCATCGCGCTGTACAATACCAACCGGCGCCTGATCGCCCGGATCTATGATATACGTCAGGATCACCCTTGGCGCATGACCCTGGAGGAACTGTACTACGTGGTGCGCGCCGGCACGGTGATGCCGGTGGAAGAGCACAATGCCATCCTGGAGCAGGTATGCACCCACCTGGAACGTGAAACGGGCAAGGCGCAGGACAAGATCAAGGTGGTGCTCTCGGGCGCCTTCTGCGAGCAGCCCGCCGTGGGCCTGATCCGCGCCATCGAGGAGGCGGGCTGCTACGTGGTGGACGACGACCTGATGCTGGGCTCGCGCATGATCCTGGGCGACATCGACGCCACCACGGCCGAGCCGCTGAAGGCCATCGCCCACGCCTACATCCACCAGAGCCAGCTGTCCTCCTCCATCTACGACGTGGACAATCCGAAGGAGAACCGCCTGGCCAAGATCGTCAAGGACCGCGGGGCGGACGGCGTCATTTTCGCCTCGGCCAGCTTCTGCGACCCCAGCCTGCTCGACGCGCCGATCTTCCAGAAGGCCTTCGACCGCATGGGCATCCGCTACATCGCGTTCCAGTTCAGCGAGAACATCAACCAGTTCAAGGTCATCAAGGAGCAGGTGGGCGCCTTCTCCGATTCCATCAAGTTGTGGGAGGACGAACCCGCGGGCGCCGCGCTAACGAACTAACACCAGGGGCACATGGCACAGGAAGTCCAGAAGGAAAAGAGCATGATCCTCCAGAAGGAGATGATCGAAGGGCTCTTCAACGACCTCGCCTCGGCGAAGGAGAAAGGCCGCAAGGTCTGCTACACGTTCGTGCCGGGCAACCTCTCGGAGCTGATCCGCACGTTCGACATGCTGCCGGTATACCCGGAGATCAACGCGCTGCAGAACGCCATGCGCAAGAAATCCGCCGGCTACATCCGCGAAGCGGAGAAGCACGCCCACAGCGAGGACGTGTGCACCTACGTGAAGTGCGACGTGGGCATGCTGCTCAAGGGCAACATCGGCCCCACGGGCCAGAAGCTGCCCGAGCCGGACGTGCTGCTGCTGAGCTACACGGGCTGCTTCACCTTCATGAAGTGGTTCGAGACGCTCAAGCGGGAGTATCCGGACACCAAGGTGATCATGGTGCACACGCCCTACCAGGAGAACGGCGTGATGACCCCGGAGATGACCCAGTACATGGTGAAGCAGTTCCGCGAGGAGGTGATCCCGAAGATGGAGGAGGTCACCGGCATCAAGTACGACGAGGAGAAGCTCAAGCGCCACCTGGAGCTCTCGCGCGAGGCCGAGGACTGGATCACCAAGATCTTCGACACCACCAAGCACCGCCCCTCGCCGATCGACGCCTACTTCGCGGGGGTCTACTACATCGGCCCGATCAACATCGGCTTCCGCGGCACGCAGGAGGCGGTGGACTACTACAAGGAACTGTACAGCGAGATCCAGGAGCGCATCCGCCTGGGCCTGGGGCCGGTGACGCCCGAGGGCGAGATGAAGGAGGAGAAGTTCCGCCTGGTGGTGGAGGGCCCGCCCAACTGGACCAGCTTCCGCGAGTTCTGGAAGATCTTCTACGACATGGGCGCGGTGATCGTGGCCTCCTCCTACACCAAGGTGGGCGGCGTGTACGACCTGGGCTGGCGGCACGACCCCGAGCGGCCGCTGGAGGCGCTGGCCGAGTACTGCATGAACTGCTACACCAACCTGAACATCCCCCAGCGCGTGGCCTTGCTCTCCAAGTGCATCACCGAGTACCAGGCGGACGGCTACGTGACCAACTCCATCAAGAGCTGCAACTCCTTCTCCGCGGGCCAGCTGGCCATGATGCGCGACCTGGAGGACAAGCTGGAAGTGCCGGTGGGCTTCATTGAATCGGACCTGGTGGACCCCCGCTACTTCTCGTACTCGAACATCAAGAACCGGCTTGAATCCTACTTCCAGATGCTGGCGCAGCGGAAGATGTTCGAGGCGGCCGAAACCAACCCCGCACCATGAAGAACTACTACTTGGGCATCGACCTCGGCTCCACCACCTCCAAGGCGGTGATCATCGACGAGCAGGACGCGATCATCGGTCGCGGCATCACCAACACGCGCGCCAACTACAAGGTGGCGGCGGACATCGCCCGCGACGAGGCCATCTACGACGCGCGCTTCACCCTGCTGCAACAGCGCGTGCCGGCCGAACAAATGGCGCGGCCCGAGTACCAGCGGTACATGCAGGACCTGAAGAACGTGTTCAAGTACGGGCAGTTCAAGCGGCGCATGGAAAGCCTGGAGAAGCTGCTGGTGAGCACCGTGGAAGGCTACACCCACGCCGACAAGGCCGCGATCCTGGAGAAGCTCAAGGAGATCATCGAGACCATCCGGCCGCAGATCCACCGGGGCTTCATCCACGAGGACCTCGGCTCGAAGAACCAGTTCTTCCGCGACATCGTGAGCGAGAAATACAACGCCCAGGTGGAGGAGAAGGGGCGCAGCTTCTACGAGCCGCTGATGCTGGCCTTCGACAAGAGCATCACCCCGGTGGAGAACGAGATGGTGCACTACGACTTCGCCGAGCTGATGGCCGAGTCGATGGCCGCGCTCGAGGAGAAGTACAGCGCGTTGGCGGAAGGCGCTGCCGGGGCGGATGCCGGGCTGGAAGCCGTGCGCAAGCACTACAAGGAAGTGGAGCAGACGCTGCGGCCGCACGTGGCGGACATCGCCGGCGAGGAGATCAACATCGCCCGCATGGTGGGCACCGGCTACGGGCGCGCGCTGCTGCCCTTCCCGCCGGACTGCATCAAGTCGGAGATCCTCTGCCACGCCTTCGGCGCCCACGCCGTGTTCCCCAAGACGCGCACGGTGCTCGACATCGGCGGGCAGGACACCAAGGCCATCCAGGTGGACAGCCACGGGCTGGTCACCAGCTTCCACATGAACGACCGCTGCGCGGCGGGTTGCGGCCGCTACCTGGGCTACATCGCCGACGAGTTCGGCCTCTCGCTCAACGAGCTGGGCACCGAGGCCAACAAGGCCACCAAGGAAACCACCATCTGCTCCACCTGCACGGTGTTCGCCGGCGCCGAGGTGAAGGAGCTGCTGCACAACGGCGAGGAACGGCCCAACATCCTCGCGGGCCTGCACAAGGCCATCGTGCAGCGGGCCATGTCGCTCATCGCCCGCTCGGGCGGGGTGCGCAACGAGTTCACCTTCACCGGGGGCGTGGCCCGCAACCAGGCCGTGCTCAAGTACGTGAAGGAGATGGTGCGCCACGCCTACGGCGACCTCACGATGAACATCCACACCGATTCCATTTTCATGGGCGCACTGGGCGCCGCCATGCTCTCCCGCAGGAACATCAACGTGGACCTGCCCGCCGGCAAGACCGTTGTGGAGACCGAAGGTGCCGAGTGAACCCCGATAACCAGAACGCCATGGCCATGAACACCCTGATGACCGATGAACAGGACCGCTACGTACACACCATGGGCGTGGACGTGGGCGCGAGCTACGTGAAGGTGGTGCTGCTGCGCTACGACCGCCTGGGGCAGGACCACCGGATCCTGGACAAGGCGGCCGAAAAGCTGCGCAAGCGCGACCCCAAGGACGTGGTGCAGGAGTCCGTGGACCTGATGCTGCAGCGCCACCAGCTGGACTACGACCGCGACATCGCCTACCTGGCCTCCACGGGCGAAGGCGAGATGGTGGCCCGGAAGACGGGCCACTTCTACAGCATGACCTCGCACGCGCGGGGCGGCATCCACTTCGTGCCCGGCGCGCGCACCGTGGTGGACATGGGCGGCCTGTACGTGCGGGCCATCAAGGTGGATGAGCGCGGCAAGGTGGTGGACTACAAGATGACGGGCCAGTGCGCCTCGGGCTCGGGCCAGTTCATCGAGAACATCTCGCGCTACCTGGGCCTGGCCATCGAAGAGGTGGGCGAGATCTCCCTGAAGGCCGACCAGCCCGAAGTGCCCTCGGGCATCTGCGCGGTGCTGGCGGAGACCGACGTGATCAACCTCGTCTCCAAGGGCCTCTCCACCCCGAACATCGTCAAGGGCATCAACCTCTCCATCGCCGGGCGCGTGGTGAAGCTGCTCGGCGCCCTGCGGGCCGAATCGCCCATTGCACTGGTGGGCGGCATGGGCATGAACGTGGGCATGGTGCAGGCCATTGAGGAAACCGCCGCGGAGAACAAGAAGAAGACCTACGAATTCCTCTCGCACCCCGACGCCATCTACTCCGGTGCGCTGGGCGCCGCGCTCTGGGGCGGGTTCCGCCACTTCAAGCTCAAGCAGAAACAGGCCGTGATGGCCGTGTGAACCCCGCGCCATGAACCCGCTGCAAGCCGAACGCCCGCTGGGCCCCGTGGTGCCGAACCTGGCCACCCTGCTGCACCGCAATGCGGAACGCTTCGCCGGGCGCACCGTGTTCCGCGCCCGCAATGCGCAAGGGAACTTCGAGGGCATCACGTGGGAGCGCTTCCATGCGGACGTACTGAACATCGCGCACAACCTGCGCCACCGCTTCGGCTTCAAGCCCGGCGACAAGCTGGTGATCTTCTCGCCCAACCGCCTGGCCATGCTGGAGCTGGAGCTGGCCGTGATGGCCTCGGGCGGCATCGCCGTGCCCATCTTCGCCTTCTTCCACACCGATACCGCCGAGCTGCTGATCCGCCACTGCGGCGCGCGCTTCCTGGCCGTGGCAGGCGAGCTCCAGCTCGCGCGCCTGGGCGGCGACCTGGGCCTGGACCGCATCTTCGTGATGGATTCGGGCGTGCCCCAACGCTTCGCGCAGCAGCACGAGTTCGCCGAACTGCTGGCCGCACGGAACAGCACGGACGACCCGCTGCATGTGAACGCCGGGGCCGATGAGATCTGCCTCAACATGTACACCTCCGGCACCATGGGCGTGCCTAAGTGCGTGCAGCTCACCCACGGCAACATCCTCTCGCAACAGGCCGCGCTGGATGCCGCGTGGAACATCGGCGAGCACGACCGCTTCCTCTCCTACCTCCCCTGGCACCACAGCTTCGGCGGCATCTTCGAGCTGTTCAGCGCACTCTCGCGCGGCGCCACCTATGCGCTGGAGACCAGCTACGGCAAGGACCCGCAGTCCATCTTCCGCGACTGGCAGGAAGTGCGGCCCACCGTGTTCTTCAGCGTGCCCAAAGTGTACCAGGCCCTGTTCGAACTGGCCCGCGCGAGCAAGGAGAACGAGGACATCCTCTTCCACCCGGAGCTGAAGTTCGTCTTCACCGCCGCCGCCGCCCTGCCCGAGGCGTTGTCCAATGAGTTCGAGAAGCGGAAGATCCCGGTGATCGAAGGCTGGGGCCTGACGGAGACCGCGCCCTGCTGCACGCTCACCGACCCCTCGCTCAAGCGCGAGACCGGCCTGGTGGGCAAGCCGATCCCCGGCGTGCAGGTGCGCATCGGCGCGGACGATGAGATCCAGGTGAAGGGCCCCAACGTGATGGTGGGCTACTACCGCAACGACGAAGCCAACGCGCAGGCCTTCACCGACGACGGCTGGTACCGCACCGGCGACGTGGGCGAGATCACGCCCAACGGGCTGAAGCTGATCACCCGCAAGGACCGCATCTTCAAGCTCTCCAACGGGGAGAAAGTGATCCCCACCGACCTGGAGAAGGCCATCGAGCTCAAGTGCCACTACGTGCAGTACGCCGTGGTGGCGGGCAGCGGCGAGGAATACCCCGTGGCCTTGATCTTCCCCAACAAGAAGCTGCTGGAGCACCCGGACTACCAGATCACGCCCGACCAAGGCTGCTTCTGCCCGCGCAGCCTCAACGAGCTGGGGCGCTGCCTCACGGGCTGCCTGCGCATGGCCAACGACAGCATCGGGCAGAAGTTCGCCAAGGTGCGCTCGGCCGCGGTGATCCTCGACGAGCTGTCGCTGGAGAAGAACACGCTGACGCCCTCGATGAAGATGGCGCCCAGGAACGTGATGGACAAATACCGGTCGCACCTGCAGAAACTGTACGGTGCGAGCGTGCCGGTGGACGAAGAGGTGTACGTGATCGAACTGGAGCCCGACGGGCACAAGCGCCATGCATAAGATCGAAAGCACCGCCACGCTGAAGGCCATCATGGGCGAGTACTTCCGCTCGCTGGGCTCCGGCGAAAAGAAGATCGCCTGGTGTACCAGCGTGGGCCCGGCCGAACTGCTGCGCGCCGCCGGTTTCGAGGTGTACTTCCCCGAGAACCACGGCGCCCTGCTGGGGGCCACGCGCGCCGCCATGGACCACATCCCCGAGGCGGTGAAATGCGGCTACTCCGGCCATGTGTGCAGCTACACCACTTCCGACATCGGCGCCTACCTGCGCAAGGAGACACCGCTGCAGGACCACTACGGGCTGCAAGGCATCCCCAAGCCGGACCTGATCGTGTACAACACCAACCAGTGCCGCGAGGTGCAGGACTGGTTCGGTTTCTTCGCACGCGAGTTCAAGTGCCCCATTGCCGGGGTACACCCACCGCGCCACCTGGAGGAAGTCACCGATGCGGAGGTGGCCCTGGTGGTGAAGCAGTTCAAGGACCTGGTGCCCATCTGCACGGCCATCACCGGGCAGGCGTGGGACGAGGAGCGCTTCAAGGAAGTGGTGAAACTGAGCAAGGAGGCCACGCTGCTCTGGCAGCGCGTGCTGAAGACGGCGGCCTCGGACACCCCGCCGATCAGCTTCTTCGACGGCACCATCCACATGGGGCCCATCGTGGTGCTGCGCGGCACCGAGGTGGCCAAGGCGTACTACGCGCAGCTGCTGCAGGAGCTCGAAGGCAAGATCACCCAGGGCCAGGGCTTCCTCCCCAAGGTGCGTTCGCGCATCTTCTGGGAGGGCATGCCCATCTGGGGCAAGATCCGCATGCTCAGCGACCTGTTCTGCGAGAACGGCGCCGCCGTGGTGGCCTCCACCTATTGCAGCAGCTGGGTCTTCGACCAGTTCGATGAGGCCGACCCCTGGACCTCCACCGCGCGGGCCTATACCGGCATCTTCATCAACCGCGGCGAGGGCGCCAAGATGAAGATGCTCGCCGAGTGGTTCGGCGAGTACGGCATCGACGGCATCGTGTACCACGACAGCAAGACCTGCTTCAACAACTCCAACGCCAAGATGGGCATGCCCGAGCGGCTCAAGGCCATCACCGGCGTGCCATCACTGATCATCGAGGGCGACCTGTGCGACCTGCGCTTCTTCAGCGAGGGGCAAAGCATCACCAAGATCGAGACCTTCCTGGAGCAGCTCGCGGAAAGTCCGGCGGTACACGGCAGAAAACGAACGGTGCAATGAACATCGGCATCATCGGCGCGGGCCCTGTGGGCATGATCCTGGCGGCCAAACTGCAGGAGGCCGGCTGCAACGTGGCCCTGTGCGAGCGCAACGAGGTGAAGCGCAACAAGATCATGGACGAAGGCCTGGTGCTGCACGGCACCCTGAACTCCACCACGCGCTTCGCGAAGATCTACGCCAGCATCGCCGAGCTGGCCGAGCTGGACCTGGACTACCTGGTCTTCTCCATCAAGACCTATTCCGTGGCGGATGCGCTGGCGGAGGCCGCGCACCTCAACTCGCCCAAGCTGATGGTGGTGGCCGCCCAGAACGGCATCGACGTGGAGGAGGCGCTGGTGCCCGCCTTCGGCGAGTCGAAGATCCTGCGCATGGTGGTGAACTACGCCGGCAACCTCACGGCGCCCAACACGGTGAAGGTCACCTTCTTCATCCCGCCCAACTACATCGGCTCCATCAACGACAGCCACCCCGAGAAGGCCAAGGAGCTGGCGGCGGTGCTCAACCAGGTGGAGCTGCACACCGAGGCGGTGGACTCCTTCGACCTGCTGCGGCGCGTGTGGCACAAGACCATCCTCAACTCCTCGCTCAGCGCGCTGTGCGGCGTGGGGCGCCTCACCATGGCCGAGGCGGTGAACGACAGCGACACCGCCGAGCTGGTGGAGCAGACCATCCGCGAGTGCGTGGAGGTGGCCGAGAAGGAGAAGATCGTCTTCCCCGATGATTTCGTGCGCCAGTGCCTGCGCTACCTCAAGAAGGGCGGCGACCACTTCCCCTCGCTGGCCGTGGACCTGATCAACGGGCGGCGCACGGAGATCGACCACTTCAACGCCAAGATCGTGGAGTACGGGCGCAAGCACTACGTGCGCACCTCGCTCAACCTCTCCTTCACCAACATGGTGAAGGCCATGAGCAATCGCAACATCGTGTACCGCGTGCCCGGCAGCAGCGGCGACGTGGTGAAGCGCATCATGGACAAGGCCCTGGCCGACCCCAAGGCCGTGCCCGGGCAGTACAAGAAGAAGAACTGTTTCCTGGGCATCGACCTGGGCTCGTCGTACTCGAAGTTCTGCGTGATCGACGACCAGGGCACCGCGCTCTTCCGGTATTTCCTGCCCACGATGAGCAACGACAAGCAGGCCTTCAAGAACGTGATGCAGGCGATCAACAGCAACTTCAACGTGCAGAAGAGCTGCGCCACGGGCTACGGCCGCAAGCACTTCATCGATTCGGACATCGCCCGCACGGAGATCAACTGCGCGGCCGCGGGCGTCTCCTTCAGCCTCAAGGGCGAGAAGAACATCATCGACATCGGCGGGGAGGACATCAAGGTGATCCGCTGCGACAAGGACGACACGGTGCAGAACTTCTACATGAACGACAAGTGCGCCTCGGGCACCGGCGCCTTCCTCTCGGAGATCGCCGAGCGCGCCGGCATCAACATCGGCGAGATGAGCGCCATGGCCGCGCTCTCCACCTACAGCAAGGAGCTCAATAGCTTCTGCACCGTGTTCGCCAAAACGGAGATCATGAACTGGATCTTCGAGGGCATGTCGCGCGAGGACATCTCCCGCGGCATCTACATCTCCATCTGCAACCGCATGGGCAAGGTGCGGCTCGATCCCGGCGTGCCCACGGTGCTCATCGGCGGGGTGATCGCGCACCACCCCTACCTGAAGGAACTGCTCAGCGAGAAGCTCAAGCGCGACATGGTGATCGCCGCGCACCCGCAGTTCACCGTGTCCTACGGCGCGGCCATCCTGGCCATGGCCGAATACAACAAGCCGCTGCCCGAGATCGCCGTGCCCGAAGCACAGAAGAACTGACCCACGACCACATGGCCACCACAGCGGCATCCGCCTTCCCCGACGCCCGGATCCCCTACGGCACCTGGGGCAGCAGCTATTTCCCCGCCTGGCAGAGCTCCCCGCTGGCCGAGGTCAACATCGGGCAGTTCGCCGGTGAATCCATGGCGCGGATCATGTCCGTGCGCAAGGTGCCCGTGCAGCACCTGGACTACCTCATCATCGGCTCCACCGTGCCCTGGCACTGGAAATTCTGGAACGCCACCCTGGTGGCCGGCTGCCTCGGCAAGCGCCTGCCCGGCTTCCACATGGAACAGGCTTGCGCCACCGGCCTGCAGGCGGTGGTGCTCGCGGCGGCGCAAGTGCAGGGCGGCAGCAGCGACGCGGTGGGCGTGCTCACCTTCGACCGCACCAGCGACTCGCCCGTGGGCGTGTTCCCCGAGCGCCGCGCCTACCGCCGCACCGAGGTGATCAGCGACGTGTGGGACAACTTCGGCTTCGACCCCTCCACCGGCGGCTCCATGCTGGCCTCCGCCGGCAACGTGGCGCGCAAGCACCGCATTGAACGGCGCGAGATCGACGAGCTCACGGCCTACCGCTACGAGCAGTACTTCAAGGGCAAGGAGAGCGGCTTCCTGGAGCGGGTGGCCGTGCCGCTGGACCTGCTGAACGTGCAGGGCAAACCGCTGGGCACCATCGGCGAGGACACCGGCGTGAAGCGGATCCATGCCGGGGCGCTGCGCGCCATGCGCGAGCTGGACAGCTGCGTTACCTCCGGCACACAGACCCACGCCGCCGACGGCATGGCCACGCTGCTGGTGACCACCGCCGGCAAGGCCAAGGAGCTGAGCCGCCGCCCGGAGATCGCCATCACCCTCATCGCCAAGGCGGAAGTGCGGGCGGACGCCTCCTGCATGCCCGAAGCGCCCGGCATGGCCGTGCAGAAGCTGCTGGCGCGCACCGGCCTCAGCATGGCCGACATGGCCGTGGTGAAGGACCACAACCCGTTCGCCGTGAACGACGCGGTCTTCTCCAAGACGCTGGGCTACGACTGGCGCAAGATGAACAACAACGGCAGCCCGCTGGTGTGGGGCCACCCGCAAGGGCCCACGCTCACGCGCGTGGTCATCGAAGCCCTGGAGGAGGCCGTGGACCTGGGCGGGGGATATGTGCTCGTATTCGGTTGTGCCGCGGGCGACGTGGGCATGGCCGCCATCTTCAAGGTTCAATGATCGCACCATGGCATCCGTGACAACACCTTCCACCGCCACCGGCGATCCGCGCAGCGCGCAGGGCAATTCCGCCAACGGCGGGGCCGTCCGCGCCATGCGCCCCGGCACGCTCGGGGCCCTGGGCCTGGGCACGGTGCTCGACATCTTCAGCAAGGGCCGCCTGCCGGTGCGCGCCGATGAGCTGGTGGACCAGGTGTTCGGGCCCAGGGAAGCGCGCGGCGCCATGGTGATCTCCGGCGCCTGCGGCGTGGTGGGCGCGGGCAAGGTGATGCAGTTCGCCTCGCGGCTGCTGCCCTACGGCGTGCCGGTGATCGCGCTGGACCTGCCCGGCGCCAACGACGGCGTGCAGCAGCAGTTCGATGGCCTGGTGAAGTCCTTCGGCAGGGACACGGCCAACGCGATCATGAACAACGTGATCCGCCTGAACTACGACGGCACCTCCCTGCCCAAGGAGCTGGAGCGCTACCGGCCCAAGCTGCTGCTGGAGGCCATCCCCGAGAAGTTGGAGCTGAAGAAGGCGCACTACGCCCTGTTCCGCAACGCCTTCCCCGGCATCCACATCTGGTCGGTGACCTCGGGCTTCCCCTCGGCGCAGCTCGGCGTGGACATCGCCCACCCCTCCTTCCCGCACCAGATCAACAAGGTGTTCGAGATCGTGGAGGCGCGGCCCACGCCGCACACCCAGTTGCTCTGGGCCCTGGGCCTGGTGCCCATGAAGGTGGGCGACCACTGGTCCTTCGTGCTCGACGTGTTCTTCTGCGGCCTGCTGCAGGCCACCCTCCAGTTCTGCCGCCACACCAACACGCCCTACTGGAAGGCCGACAAATACATCCGGAAGCTCATCGGCCCCAACCCGTTCCGCGCCCACGACGTGATCGGTGCCAAGGGCGCGAACTACCTCACTTGGTCGTGCCTGCACCACCTGGGCGAGGCCTACGGCCCGCTGTTCACGCCGGAGGAGGCACTTACGGCCCGCATGCGCAGCGGGCAGGCGTGGTATCCGCCGGACCACTTCCGCCCGCTGGTGAACTGGAGCCTCGATGCCGAACAAGAACAGGCCTTGGAGGCCATCGTGGAAGGTGCGCTGCTGCAGATGACCTCCATCGTGCTGCACGAGCAACGCGCCGACCTGCCCACCATGAACGCCATCGGCGAGCTGTGCGCGCAGTTCAGCAACGGCATCCTGGCGCGTGCCCGGCGCATGGGGCCGGAGCGCATCGCCCATCAGGTGGGCGCCTACCACCGGCTCTTCCCGGCGGCGGCGGGCACCACGTGGTATCCCGACACCTTCATGAACATGGCCGAAGGTGCCTGGACGCAGCTCTACGTGAACGCCGAGCACAACGGCAAGGCCGGCGTGATCACCATCAGCAGGGAATCCTACAACGACGACGTGGACGCCGAGCTGAACCGCGCCATCGACTGGTTGCTGGGGCAGGGCATCCACCGCGTGATCCTCACCGGCGACTTCCACCTGGCCACCCAACTGGTGGGCGCGGATACCCTGGCCTTCCACCCCGCGCTGAGCGATGAGCGCGAGGGCGAGCGCATCTCCCTGGCCTGGTCGCGCACGGCGCGGCGGCTGCACCACGACTTCCGTGCGTCGGTGGGCTTCATCCACGGTAAACGCTGCATGGGCGGCATGCTGGAGCTGATGATGCACTGCCACCAACTGGTGGCGGTGGAAGACACCCTGCTGGCCATGCCCGAAGTGACGATACCGGTATTGCCGGGCATGGAAGGCTGCCACTGGCCCTTCCGCAAGGCCGACGCCGAGGGCCGCAAGAAACTGCTGCGCCTGGTGCTTGAAGGCCGCCCCGTGAAAGCCGCCGATGCCTCAGGCTGGCTGGTGGACCACGCCGACACGCTGGAGAACGCCGTGCGCACGGCCTGGCAGGTGATGGAGCAGGACGCTGCGGCCTTGAAGCCGCGCCCCTTCGCCGAAGGCCCGGTGGAAACGCCCGATGCCGCCGAGGCGGGCCTGGCCCCCGTGGACGGACCCCTGAAGGAGGCACGCGCCGCCATTGCCCGCTGCGTGGCCGAAGCGTGCAACGCCCCGGTGGACCTGGCGCTCACCGTGCAGGCCCGGCACTCCGCCGCCTTCATGACCGGCAGCCTGTGCCGAAAGGGCCGCCTGGGCAGCGACTACGACAAAATGATGAAGCACTGAAGCGCGACCATGACGAACACCAAGGACATGAAGCTGTGGCAGTGGCGGATGACGGCGCCCAAGAGCGACCTGCAACTGGTGGCCTCGGAGCTGCCCGCGATCGGCGCGCACCAGGCGCTGGTGCAAGTGGCCGGCTGCGGCGTGTGCCACACCGACCTCGGCTTCTGGCACGATGGCGTGCGCACCAAGATGGAACTGCCCCTCACCCTGGGCCACGAGATCAGCGGCACGGTGGTGGCGGGCCCCGCGCACCTGCTGCACAAGCCGGTGATCGTGCCGGCGGTGCTGCCCTGCGGCGAATGCGACCTGTGCGCCCAGGGGCGCAGCAACATCTGCCGCAAGCAACTGATGCCCGGCAACGACCTGCACGGCGGCTTCGCCTCGCACATCGCGGTGCCCCACCGCTACCTGTGCCCCGTGCCGCCCGCCATGCTCGGGAAGTATCCGCTGGCCCACCTCGCCGTGATCGCCGACGCCATCTCCACCCCATACCAAGTGGTGAAACGGGCGGGCATCGCGCAGGGCGACCTGGCCATCGTGATCGGCGTGGGCGGCGTAGGCATCTACGGCGCCATGATCGCCCGCCTGATGGGGGCCAAGGTGCTCGCCATCGACATCAGCGACGAGAAGCTCGCGCTGGCCAAACGCCACGGCGTGGATGCCGTGCTCAACAGCAAGGGCATGGACCTCAAGGCCGTCAAGGAGCGCGTGCGGGCCATCGCCGAAGAACTGCGCGCGCCCAAGCACGGCTGGAAGATCTTCGAGATCTCCGGTACCACGCCCGGCCAGGACCTCGCCTTCAACCTGATCACCTACGCCTCCACCCTCAGCGTGGTGGGCTTCACCATGAACAAGGTGGAAGTGCGCCTGAGCAACCTCATGGCCTTCGACGCGCAGCTGATCGGCACCTGGGGCTGCAAGCCCGAGCTGTACCCGGAAGTGGTGGACCTGATCGCCTCCGGGAAGCTGGACATCGGCGAATTCGTGGAAGCCTTCCCGATGTCGAAGATCAACGAGGTGTTCCGCGATTCGGTGGCGCGGCCGCACACCCGCCGCCCCGTGATGGTGCCCGACATGCCCAACTGAACGAAGCGAACCAACCACATGAAAGCCCTGAAGGACCACAACCTCGTGCCGGGATACGCCTACGCGGACATCCTCTACGAAAAGCGCCCCTGCATGGACAGCGACGGCACGCCGGTGCCCGGCCTGTTCAACGCGTGGATCGTGCTGAACAATCCCAAGCAGTACAACTCGTACACCACCCGCGCGGTGAAGGAAGTGATCCTCGCCTTCGGCGAAGCGTCCAACGACCGCAGCGTGGTGGCCGTGGTGTTCACCGGCGCGGACGACAAAGCCTTCTGCACGGGCGGCAACACCAAGGAATACGCCGAGTACTACGCCGGCCACCCGCAGGAATACGCGCAGTACATGCGCCTGTTCAACGACATGGTCTCGGCCATCCTCAAGTGCGAGAAGCCCGTGATCAACCGCGTGAACGGCATGCGCATCGGCGGCGGGCAGGAGATCGGCATGGCCTGCGACTTCACCATTGCCTCGGACCTCGCGCGCTTCGGGCAGGCCGGCCCCAAGCACGGCAGCGCCGCCATCGGGGGCTCCACCGACTTCCTCCACCTCTACGTGGGCATGGAGCGCGCCATGAACTCGCTCACCCTCTGCGAGCCGTGGACCGCGCACCAGGCCCTGCACATCGGCCTCATCACCGAGATCGTCCCCGCCCTGAAGGTGGACGGCAGGTTCGTGCCCAACCCGCTGGCGGTGATCGACCGCTATGCCGACGACTTCGGCCGCATCGTCTTCGGCAGCGTGAAGACCGGCGACGCACTGGCCAAGGCTAAGGAAGTGCTGGCCAAGGGCACCGTGGACCTCTCCCTGCTGGACGCCGCCGTGGACCGCCACATCGCCAAACTGCTGCACACCTTCCCCAACTGCCTGCACAAAACGCTCACCGAGGTGCGCAAGAAGAAGCTCGAGCACTGGGACAAGAACAAGGAGGGCAGCCGCGAATGGCTCGCCCTGAACATGATGACCGAGGCCAAGGCCGGCTTCCGCGCCTTCAACGCCGGATCGAAGGCCAAGCGCGAAGTGGACTTCGTGAAGCTGCGCCAGCTGCTGGCCGAGGGCCAGGCCTGGGGGCCCGAACTGGAACAGGCCATCGCACCGGTGCCCGAAGCCATCAACTGATCCGAAGCACCATGGAAAAAGTGAAGTTCACCCGCTCGCACGACGGCACCATCGCGCACATCGTGCTGGACGACGGCCAGGGCAACGTGCTGGACAACATCATGATGCTCGAGATCCTCGATCGCCTGCAGGCCATCGGCCAGGACCCGAAGATCAAGCTGATCACCTTCCAGGGGGCGGGCGCGCACTTCTCCTTCGGCGCCAGCGTGGAGGAGCACACCAAGGAATTCGCCGAGGCCATGCTGCGCACCTTCCACAAGATCTTCATGGACCTGCTGCAGCTGCGCATTCCCACGCTGGCCCTGGTCTCCGGGCAGTGCCTGGGCGGCGGCATGGAGCTGGCGCTGATCTGCTCGGTGATCCTGGCCGACAAGTCGGCGCGTTTCGGCCAGCCCGAGATCCGCCTGGGGGTGTTCCCCCCGCCCGCGTCCATCCTGCTGCCCGAGCGCATCGGCCTGGCCCGTGCCGAGGAGCTGCTGCTCACCGGCCGCAGCGTCGACGCCGACGAGGCCCAGCGCATCGGGCTGGTGCATGCCGTATACGACGACAAGGACAAGCTGGAAGCCGCCGCCGAAGACTGGATCCTCAAGCACGTGGTGCCCAAGAGCGCCTCCTCGCTGCGCTTCGCTTCGCATGCCGCGCGCATCAAGCTCAACCACCTGATGAACAACTTCCTGCCGCAGCTCGAGCGGCTCTACGTGACGCAGTTGATGGAGACCCGCGACGCCAACGAAGGGATCACCGCCTTTTTGGAGAAGCGCAAACCGCAATGGGCGAACGCCTGAACAAGACCGCCCCCTGGCATGAAACCCCTTGAGGAGATGAGCGGAACGATGAACGGCAAAGAGGCGATGGAGAGCGTGGTGATCAAGTTCGCCGGCGATTCCGGCGACGGCATGCAGCTGGCCGGCACGCTCTTCACCGACACCGTGGCCGTGCATGGCAAGGAGATCGCCACCTTCCCGGACTTCCCCTCGGAGATCCGCGCGCCGCAGGGCACGGTGGCCGGCGTCTCCGGCTTCCAGGTCCACTTCGGCAGCAGCGGCGTACATGGCCCGGGCGATGCGCCCGACGTGCTGGTGGCCATGAACCCCGCCGCGCTCAAGTCCAACCTCAAGGACCTGCGGCCCGCCTGCACCATCGTGGTGGACCGCGACTCCTTCGGCAAGCGCGACCTGGACAAGGCCGGCTTCGCCACCGACCCGCTGGAGGACGGCACGCTCGATGGCCACCAGGTGCTGGCCGCGCCCATCACCTCCATGACCAAGGCCGCCATTGCCGATGCCGGGCTGGACAACAAGACCGCCGACCGCTGCAAGAACATGTTCGCCCTGGGCATGGTGTACCGGCTCTTCGACCAGCCCATGGACCAGACCATCGGCTTCTTCCAGCACAAGTTCAAGAAGTCGCCCTCCATCGCCGAGGCCAACATCCGCGCGCTGAAGGCCGGGCACAACTACGTGCTGACGATGGAGGCCGTGCCCGCCACGTACACCGTGCAGCCCGCGGCGCGCACGCCGGGCACCTACCGCAACATCACCGGCAACCAGGCGCTGGCCTGGGGCCTGATGGCCGGCGCGAAGAAGGCGGGCAAGGACCTTTTCCTGGGTTCGTACCCGATCACGCCCGCCACCGACATCATGCAGGAGCTGGCCAAGCACAAGTGGGCCGGGGTGAAGGTGCTGCAGGCCGAGGACGAGATCGCCGGCATCTGCTCGGCCATCGGCGCGTCCTTCGCCGGCGACGTGGCCGTCACCACCACCTCGGGCCCGGGCATGGCGCTGAAGACCGAGGCCATCGGCCTGGCCGTGATGACCGAGCTGCCCCTGGTGATCGTGAACGTGCAGCGCGGCGGCCCCAGCACCGGGCTGCCCACCAAGACCGAGCAGAGCGACCTGCTGCAGGCCGTGTGGGGCCGCAACGGCGAAAGCCCCGTGGTGGTGCTGGCCGCCAGCACGCCCGCCGCCTGCTTCGACCGTGCGGTGGAGGCGATCAAGATCGCCACCGAGCACATGACGCCCGTGATCCTGCTCTCGGAGAGCTACGTGGCCAACGGCGCCGAGCCGTGGAAGGTGAAGGCCCTGGACGAGCTGCCCGCGATCCATCCGCCCGTGCTCACGCAGCCCGATCCCGCTTGGACGCCCTACGGCCGCGATCCCGCCACGCTGGCGCGCAAGTGGGTGGTGCCCGGCACGCCGGCGCTGCAGCACCGCATCGGCGGGTTGGAGAAGGACGAGTGCACGGGCTGCGTTTCGCACGACCCGCAGAACCACGAAGCCATGGTGGCCCTGCGCCGCCAAAAGGTGGAGCGCGTGGCCGACTTCATCCCCGAGCAGAAATTCCGCGGCAAGGGCGCGAAGAAGCTGCTGGTGGTGGGCTGGGGCGGCCAGTTCGGCACCCTCTTCGGCGCGGTCACCGAGCTGCGCAGCGAGGGCAAGGACATCGCCGTCACGCACTTCAACCACATCCATCCGCTGCCGCGCAACACTGCGTCCATCTTCGCGCAGTTCGAGCAGATCGTGGTGTGCGAGCTCAACAGCGGCCAGTTCGCCAACTACCTGCGGGCGGTGCTGCCGCAGTTCACCTACCTGCAGTACAACAAGGTGAAGGGCCGGCCCTTCAAGGTGAGCGAACTCAAGGAAAAATTCAACGAGCTGCTGGCGCAATGAGCACGATCGGAACACCGGCGCAACCCTTGTTCAAGCCCAAGGAATACGCGAGCAGCCAGGAGGTGAAATGGTGCCCCGGCTGCGGCGACTACGCCGTGATGAACGCGGTGCAGCGCGCCTTCTCCGAGCTTGGCCTGAAGAAGGAGGAGGTGGCCATCATCAGCGGCATCGGCTGCTCCTCGCGCTTCCCGTACTACATGGACACGTACGGCTTCCACACCATCCACGGCCGCCCGGCGGCGGTGGCCACCGGCGTGAAGCTGGCCAACCGCGACCTGCGCGTGTGGGTGATGGCCGGTGATGGCGACTCGCTCGCCATCGGCGGCAACCACTTCATCCACGCGGTGCGGCGCAACGTGGACATGAATTTCATCCTCTTCAACAACCAGATCTACGGCCTCACCAAAGGCCAGTACTCGCCCACCACCGAGCGCGGCACCGTCACCAAGTCCTCGCCCTTCGGCACGGTGGAGAACCCCTTCTCCGTGGGCGAGCTGGTGCTGGGCGCCCAGGGCCGCTTCTTCGCACGGGTGCCCGACACCGACGTGAAGCTGATGGCCAAAGTGATGGTGGAGGCCGAGAAGCACCAAGGCCTTTCGGTGGTGGAGGTGCTGCAGAACTGCGTGATCTTCAACGATGAGGTGTTCGATGCCATCACCAGCAAGGAGACCCGCGCCGACAACCAGCTGATCCTGGAGCACGGCAAGCCGATGCGCTTCGGCGCCAACAACGACAAGGGCATCCGCCTGCGCGGCCTGGAGCTGGAGGTGGTCACCCTGGGGCAGAACGGCATCACCGAGGCGGACCTGCTGGTACACGATGCCACCTGCGCCTCCAACGTGCTGCACCACCTGCTCGCACAGATGCGGCTGCCCGACTTCCCCATCGCCATGGGCGTGATCCGCAGCACCGCAGGGCCCGTGTTCGACGCGGACCTCGCCGCCCAGATGAAGGCCGAGCAGGAGCGCAGCAAATACGCCTCGCTCGATGCGCTCTTCCTCAGCGGCAACACCTTCACCATTCAACCCGGGACCGACAAGCCGGACGGGACCACCTGATGAGGAACGGCGCGACATACGCGGCCATCGTGCTCGCCGGTGGTGCTTCGCGCCGCATGGGATACCCCAAGCCCTGGCTCCGTTGGGATGAGGCCACCACCTACGCGGAGCGCATCCTCGGCACGTACCGTGCGCTGGGCCTGCACGAGCTGGTGCTGGTGCTGAACGCGGATTTCGCGCGGGAACCGTGGCTGGATGCCCTGGCACGCGCAAGCAGCATGGCCTCCTTGGTGCTGAACCCGGACCCGGATGCCGGGCGGATGCGCTCGATCTTCCTGGGCATGCGCGCGATCACATCGGACAAGGTCTTCCTGCACAACGTGGACAGCCCCTTCGTGGGCCCCGAGGTGATCCAGGCCCTGATGCGCAACGACGGCGATGAGCAGGTGATCATCCCCGCCAACCAGGGCAAGGGCGGGCACCCCGTGCTGGTGAAGGCCGCCGTGAAGCGCGAGGTCCTCGCTGCCTACGACCGCCACGCCACCCTGAAGGACCTGCTGGGCGGGTACACGCGCAAGTACGTGGAGGTGTCTTCGCCTTCCGTACTCGTCAACATCAACACGCCCGCCGACCTCCAACACGGCCATGGACATCCATAAGGAGATCGAGCATGCGCGCAGCGAAGGAACACCGGCCGCCCTGTGCATCGTGGTGCAGACCAAGGGCTCCACGCCGCGCAAGGCCGGGGCGCGCATGCTGGTGTACGCCGACGGGCGCCTCTCGGGAACCATCGGCGGCGGCAACTTGGAGAAGGCCGTGGTGGCCAACGCCTTCCGGCAACTGCAGGCCGGCACGCCCAAGCTCTTCCGGCACGAACTGCTGCAGGAACACAACATGTGCTGCGGCGGCACGGTGGACATCTACATCGAACCCCTGCCCCGTATGAACACGCTGTACATCTTCGGTGCGGGGCATGTGGGCAAGGCGCTGGCACGGCTGGCCTCCGAGCTGGACTTCGTGCTCCACGTGATCGACGACCGCCGGGAAGAGCTCGACCGCATCACCATGCCCGGCGTGCGCAAGGTCCACGGCGCCTTCCGCGAGGTGCTGCACGGCCTGGCCTTCAACACCCACGCCTACATCGTGGTGATGACCTACGACCACATGACGGACCGCGAGATCCTGGCGCACTGCATCCAGCGGCCGCACGCCTACCTGGGCATGATCGGCAGCGAGCGCAAGGCGCGCATCACCAAGCGCATGTTCAGCAAGGACGGCGTGGCCACCGTGGAACAACTCGACCGCGTGCGCATGCCCATCGGCAAGTCCATTGCCGCGGAAACACCCGAGGAGATCGCCATCAGCATCCTGGCGGAAATGATCGAAGTGAAGAACACCGCATGCGTGAACAAGTGACCATCATCACCGGCGCGGCCAAGGGCATCGGGGCCGCCATCGCCACCCGCCTGGTGGCCGATGGCTTCACCACCGTGCTCCTGGACATCGACGATGCGGGCGGCAACGCGCTCGCGCACCGGCTGGGCCCGCAAGCCCATTACCTGCGTTGCGACATCACCGACGAGCCGCAGGTGGCCGCCGTCTTCGCCACCGTCGCCGAGCGCTTCGCCCGCCTGGACGTGCTGGTGAACAACGCCGGCATCGCGAAGGACAACGTGATCTGGAAGATGCCCACCGCCGATTTCGACAGCGTGGTGGACATCAACCTGAAGGGCACCTGGCTCCTATGCAAACACGCCGCCATCGTGATGCGGCAGCAGCAGCACGGCCGCATCGTGAACCTGGCCTCGCGTGCGTGGCTGGGCAACCCCGGCCAAACGAACTACTCCGCATCGAAGGCCGGCGTCATCGGCCTCACCCGGGCGCTCGCACTGGAACTGGGCAAGCACGGGGTGACGGTGAACGCCGTGGCGCCGGGCCTGATCGACACACCGCTCACCCAGGCGCTCACCGCGGAGGTGAAGCAACGGCTGATCGCCACCCAGCCCCTGCGCACCATGGGCCGCCCGGAGGACATCGCGCAGGTGGTGGCCTTCCTCTGCGACGAACGGACGAACTACATCACCGGCCAAACACTGTACGTGGACGGCGGCAAAAGCATCGGCGCCGGGCTGTGATCCACCGCAACTGAAGCAACAGGGATGGAGACCATACGATTGACCGTCAACGACAGGGAATACGACCTGGTGGTGCATCCGCACGAGACCCTGGCGCAGGTGCTGCGCGACCGCATCCAGCTCACCGGCACCAAGCTCGGCTGCGAGCAGGCCAGTTGCGGCGCCTGCACCGTATGGGTGGACGGGCAGGTGGTGCAGAGCTGCATCACCCCGGCGATGCGCGTCAACGGCAGCCGGATCACCACCATCGAAGGCATCGCACCGCAAGGCGGCGGCCTGCACCCCTTGCAGGAGAAGTTCGTGGAGAAGGGCGCCATCCAGTGCGGGTACTGCACGCCCGGCATGATCATGACCACGTTGCACTACCTGGAGGAGCATCCAAACCCCACGCGCGACGAGATCAGGGAAGCGCTCTCGGGCAACCTCTGCCGCTGCACCGGCTACAAGAAGATCATCGACGCCGTGGAGGCGCACGTACGCAATGAACCTTCGGCGAAGCAGGCGGGCGACGAGTTCAAGATGGTGGGCCATGGCAGGCCGTACACCGAGGCCGGTCGCAAGGCGTGCGGCTCCGCCGAATACGCCGACGACATCAAGGTGAAGAACGCGCTGCACTGCCGCTTCCACCGCAGCACCCACGCCCACGCCCGCATCAAGCACGTGGACATCGCCGCAGCGCGGGCCCTGCCCGGCGTGCGCGCCGTGATCACCGGCAAGGAGCTGCCCGTCACCTTCGGCGTGCTGCCCATCTCCGAGGACGAGACGGCCATGGCCGTGGACAAGACGCGCTACATCGGCGAGATCGTGGCCGCCGTGGCCGCCGACACGCCCGCCATCGCTGCCCAGGCCTGCGCGCTCATCCAAGTGGAGTACGAGCCCTTGCGCGCCTTCTTCGACATGGCGGAATCCTGCGAGGACGTGGGCACCGACGAGAAGATCCATTCCCACGGCCGCTTCAACAACAACATCCACAAGAAGGCCGAGCTCCGCTTCGGCGACCAGCAGGAGGGGCTGAAGCGCGCGGTGCATACCGCCAGCGCCGAGCTCGAATTCCAGGGCATCAACCACGGCTTCACCGAACCGCACGCCGCCACGGCCTGGTGGGATGAGAACGGCCTCACCATCATCACCGCCACGCAGGTGCCCCACTACTTGCACCGCTACCTGGCCAAGGTGCTGGAGGTGCCCATGAACCGCGTGCGCGTCGTGAAGCCTTTCGTGGGCGGCGGCTTCGGCGGCAAGAGCGATCCCTTCCCCCACGAGATCATCATCGCCCACCTGGCCCGCAAGACCGGCCGCCCGGTGAGCACCCGCCTCAACCGCGAGGAGGTCTTCCTCACCAACCACGGCCGCCACCCCACGCGCATGAGCATGCACATGGGCATGGACGCCGACGGGCGCTTCGAGGTGCTCGACGCCGACGTGATCATCGACGGCGGCGCCTACGGCAGTTTCGGGGTGGTCACCTCCTACTACAACGGCGTGCTGCTGCAGGCCCCGTACAAGATCGACAACTTCGGCTTCCGCACGCGGCGCGTGTACACCAACAAACCCCAGTGCGGCGCCATGCGCGGCCACGGCGCCGTCAACTCGCGCTTCGCCGTGGAGACCCTCATCGACCGCCTCGCCGAGCAGGCCGGCATGGACCCTTGCGACCTGCGCCTGCGCAACTTCCTGGACGAGTACTCCATGACCGTGGGCCAGTACCGCATCACCTCCAATGGCAGCACCCTGGCGCTGAAGAGCGCCATGGAACGCTCCGGCTGGAAGGACAAGCACCGCAAGCTGCCGCGCGGGCGGGGCATCGGCGTGGGCTGCGGCTTCTTCATCAGCGGCAGCGCCCTGCCCATCCACTGGAACGAGTATCCGCAATCGGTGGTACACCTGAAGGTGGACCTCGACGGCCGCGTGCTGGTCACCTCCGGCGCCAGCGACATCGGCCAGGGCAGCGACACCATGCTGGCCATGGTGGTGGCCGAAGTGCTGGGCCTGAGCCTGGACAACGTGCAGGTGGTGGCCGCCGACACGCTGCTCACGCCCATCGACCTGGGCAGCTACTCCAGCCGCGTCACCTTCATGGCGGGCAACGCCGCGAAGATGGCCGCCGAACGCCTGCGCGAACAGGTGCTGGACGCCGTGGTGCGCATCACCGGTGCCGAGCGAACGGAGCTCAACCTGCAGCGCGAGCGCGTCTTCACCAACGACGGCAAGGTGGACCACAGCTGGCACGAGGCCATTGAGATGGCCACGCGCAAGGTGGGCGCCCTCAACGCCACGGGCCACTACAACTCGCCTAAGCTCGGCGGCGACTTCAAGGGCGCGGGCGCGGGCCTCAGCCCGTCGTACAGCTTCGGCTCGGTGATCGCCGAAGTGGAGGTGAACGAACGGACCGGCCACGTGCGCGTGCTTGACCTCTGGGGCGCGCACGACGCCGGCAAGGCGCTGAACCCGCTCGCCGTGGAAGGGCAGCTCGAAGGCTCGTGGCACATGGGCCTGGGCCAGGCCATGAGCGAGCAGATGAAGTACTACGAGGGCCTGCTGGTGAACGCCAACCTGGTGGACTACAAGATCCCCACCACCATGGACACGCCGGAGATCCACACGGAGATCATCGAATCCATGGACCCCGAAGGGCCGTTCGGCGCGAAGGAATGCGGCGAGGGCGCCCTGCACCCGGTGATCCCCGCCATTGCCAACGCCATATACGACGCCATCGGCGTGCGCATCACCTCCCTGCCCATGACCCCCGAGGTGGTGCTCAACGCGATCAAGCAGCAACGCAAGCAACACGCCGAAGCATGAACGCCCCGACCCTCCCCGTTGCCCAGGCCAAGTACCTGCTGCCCGCCTCGCTGCGCGATGCCGCCGACATGGCCGCGCAACACCCGGGCAGCTTCCGCTTCGTGGCCGGCGGCACCGACGTGCTCGTGAACCGCTTCCAAGGCAATGAGGACTCCACCTGCCTCATCGACCTGGGCCGCATCCCCGCGCTCAAGGGCATCGCACGGGTGGACGGTCACCTGCGCATCGGTGCGTTGGAAACGTTGGACCGCCTCATGAAGCACCCGCTGGTACTGGCCGACGCGCCCATGCTCGCCGAGGCCGCGCGGTCCGTGGGTGCGCCCCTGCTGCGCAAAACAGCCACCATTGGCGGCAATGTGCTCTGCGAGAACCGCTGCCTCTACTACAACCAGTCGGAGTGGTGGCGCGAATCCGTGGGCTATTGCCTGAAGTGCAACGGCGACATCTGCATCGCCACCGGCGGCCGCAACGCCTGCTTCTCCGAACTGGTCTCCGACACCGCCCCGGCGCTGATCGCGCTGGACGCCGAGATCGAATACACGGAAGGCGAAGCGGTGACGCGCACGCCACTGGAGCGCATCTACACGGGCGACGGCGTGGCCCCGCGCAACATCCCGCCAGCCGCCATCGTCACCGCCCTGTGGCTGCCCCTGGGGCGCGGCTTCACCTGGGCCTTCCGCAAGCTGCGCGAGCGGCAAAGCCTGGAGTTCACCTCGCTTACCACGGCCATGACCCTGGACAGCGGCGGCCGCATCAAGATCGCCATGGCCGGCGTAGACCCCAGGCCGGTGGTGGTGGAAGCCGCCGCCACCGACGATCCCGAAGCCTTGGTGCGCAAGGCCATCAAGGGCGCACGCGCCATCGACAACGACATGTTCACCCGCCTCTACCGCCGCGAGATGATCGGCGTGTACCTGCGCGACAGCTTCAACACCGTCACCGCCGCGCGCATGTGAGCGCGGCTCTTGAACACCTAACCTCAGATGCCATGAACGAACCAATGACCATGATGCTCGCCGAGCACGAGATGATCCAGCGCGCCGGCAAGACCATCGACGCCCTGGCCAACAGTTGGGAGAAGGATCCCGCCCAGTTTGAACAGGCCGTGCGCAACCTCGTGGAGTTCTTCCGCGACTACGCCGACGGCTTCCACCACCGCAAGGAGGAGGAAGTGCTCTTCCCCGCCCTGCGCGACCACCCGGAGTTCGTGATCCCCGAGATGATCGACTCGCTCATGCAGCACCACGAGGAGTTCCGCGAGTACACCGCCGACATCGAGCAGGCCCTGGCCGACGGGGACCACGCCCAGGCGCACAAGCTGCTCACCCGCTACATGCGCGACCTGGAGGACCACATCTCCGCCGAGAACGACGAGCTCTTCGTGCTGGCCGAGAACCTGTTGGGCAAGAAGGAGCGTGAGGACGTGTATTTCCGCTTCATGGACATCGACCGCCAGCTGGGCGAAAACCGCAAGAAGGAACTGGAGGACATGCTGGCGGCGGTGAAGGTGGAAGGGTGAGCCACAGCTCATTCGGGCCATGAACGCATCCGGCAAGCTGGCATGGATCAAGGTGGTGCATACCGTGATCTGGGCCGTGCTCAGCGCGGTGATCTTCTTCCTGCTGTACGCGGTGATCACCGACCGCCTCGATCATTGGTTCTGGTGGGGCCTGGGCTTGGTGGGGCTCGAGGTGCTCACGTTGTTGGTCTTCGGCATGAGTTGTCCGCTCACCGTGCTGGCGCGGCGGCTCTCCAGCTCGCAGCGGGCCAACTTCGACATCTTCCTGCCTGAGTGGCTGGCCCGCTACAACAAGGCCATTTGCTCCGCGATCCTGTTGGTGGTGCTGGTGGGCATGGCGTGGCGGCTGTTGAAGTAGCAAGATCGTTTGGTTGAATGCACAGGGATCAACCTGAACGGAAGACGCTCAACGCTCCCGGTTTCAGCGTGGTGATCTGCCGCAAATAATCACGCATGGCCAAATGAGCGGGCCATCCTGGCCGCTCACGGCAGGTTTCGGAAAGGTGAAAAGCCCTGCTCTGCGAAGTTGTTCTTTAGACTTCCTCTGAATTGCGGTTTCCTGATTTTCATCAGGGATGGCCCGGCACTACGCAATATAGTTTTCAATCAGCCTATCCTGACGATCGGCTGATCATCCTGATGTTCAACGAACCAGCGGCACCGCACATGCTGGATCGCGATGGAAAAGAACGTTGAACAATATCATCTATTCCGCGACGGGCGGATCAAGATGCCCGAGCACCTGGCCCCGCGCAGGGAAGTCCGGGGGCGCCTGTTCGGCAACGCGTTGCTCGAGGCCGTCACGCGCAGCCGCATCGAGCCGCCGATCGTGATGCATCTGCTCATCAGCGGAGCGCTGTTCACCTATGGTATTGTTTCGCTCGGCATCGTTTGGTGGACAGCGGTCATCGTCGCTTTCGCGGGCTACCTCTTCTGGTCGTTCGCCGAGTACAACGTCCACCGGTTCCTGTACCACACCGAGACCAACTCGAGGCCGCTGTACAGGATCCAGCACAATGCGCACGGCATCCACCACCAGCATCCGGTGGATCCGCGGCGGCTCGCGATGCCTCCCGTTCCGGGCCTGCTCTTCTCGGGCCTGTTCTTCCTGCTCTTCTGGCTGTTGAGCCCCACCTACGTCTTCGTATTCTTCCCCGGCTTCATGCTGGGCTACCTCACCTACATCACCATGCACTACGCCCAGCACCGGTACAAGACGCCGCGCTACGGCCCCTGGAAGAAGCTCTGGCAGCACCACTTCGTGCATCACTACGTGGACCCCTATTCCTGCTATGGCGTTTCCACGCGGTTGTGGGACCATGTTTTCGGCACCACCGCGAAGGTGAAGGCCGGACCTGCCGTGCCCGGATCGTAATGGCAACGAGTGATCGCTTCAACCTGCACCCCATGAAAAAATTCATCCTCCTCGGCACCGCCCTTCTCGCCTCGTTCACCTCCGGCGCCCAGCGCGTGGAATGGGTGGACTATGCCTACTGCACCACACAATGGGACGGGGGCACGGGCATCGCCACCGACGATGCCGGCCATGTGTATGTGCTGGGCAGCATCTCGGCCCAGCTCATCATCCAGAGCGATACGTTCACCAACCAGTATGGCACGGACGATATCCTGCTGATGAAGTACGGCCCGCAAGGGGACCTTGTGTGGGGCAAGGTGATCGGCAGCCCCATACTCGATTGGTCCTCTGAACTCGCCGTCGATGGATACGGGCATCTCTACGCCGAGTGTACCGTGCAGGGCACCACGATGATGAGCGACACCACGTATGACGCCCCGTTCGACCACCAGGTCATCCAGTTCGACACGGCGGGGAACTTCCTGCGCTACTTCAGCCATTTGCGCGAGATCATCGCCGATGCGCAAGGCAGCGCCGTATATCTGGCGTATGCCAACATCGTTGAAAAGCGCGACACCGCCCTCAACGTGCTCTGGAACCGCACCGCCTCCAACGACCACCTCTACTTCAGCAACGTCGGTCCGCAGGGTGGACGCGCGAGCATGATGGTGGGCAACAACGGCCACCTTGTACTGGCGGGATACGAGAACTCCGTGGGAGGAAGCACCGTGTTCGACACGCTCATGCTGAAGTTTTCCGCTGCGGGATACTGCGATGAGCTCTGCGTGATCAGCATGGACACCAGCGGATCGGCCCTGTGGGTGCGAACGCTCGACAGCAGTTCCACCTACCAGGAGCTGACCCCGAAGGTGGCGGTGAACGATGCGGGGGAAGTATACCTGGGGCTGTACTCCGAGGGCGACACCCTCATCTTCGGTGGTGACCAGCTCACCAACGGGCCCTCGTTGACCCCCTACACGGCCTGGTTGAAGTACGACGCCGCCGGCACGCCGCAATGGGCCGTGGGCTGCCTCGCGACCTGGGGCGCCGATCCCAGCGATATCGCCATCAATGCACAGCAAGAGGCGTTGATCTGCGGGATCACGAGCGGGTCCGGCTTGCTGGGGAACCATCCCTTGCTGACGAACGGCTTGGCGGTCAGCGTCCCCTATGTGGCCAAGCTGGATCCCGCGGGAAACGTGCAATGGTACAAGTCCTCCGATGCCGTTGCGAGTGCGGAGTTCAACAGCATCACCACCTGCCCCAATGGCGACTATGCCATGACGGGCTCCTATCCCCCTGAGATCGGATCCCAGCTTCCGTACAGCATCGGTTGCCATCCGTCGGTGGTCGGGTCGAAGGGCATCATGACCCTCACCATCAGCGAAAACCCGGAGATCTACCCCACCGCTGACTTCTCCGCAACGCCGCAAGCACCCTACACCTTCAGTTTCACGGACCTTTCGGTGAACGCGACCGCCTGGCACTGGGATTTTGGAGATGGCAACACGTCCACCGATCAGAACCCCGTCCATACCTACGCCACGAACGGACCATTCACCGTACTGCTCACTGCGGAGCGCGGCACCTGCGAAGACACCGCTTCGGTGGAGCTCGTGAACGTGGGCATCGAGGAATTGGCGGGAGCGGTCCACATCGGCCTCGCGCCGAATCCCGCCGGTGCGGTGCTGCGGATCACCAGTTCGCACGCCATGGAGGGGATCAAGGTGCTGGATCTCGCGGGCAGAACGATCAACAACATCGTTCTCGCAACACGCGCACGCGAGGTTGAGCTGCGCACCGATGGTATGCCGGGCGGTCTGTATGTGCTGGAAGTGACTGCGGCAGGCGTGAAGGGGAGAAAGACGTTCGTGCGGGCAGGAACGGAGTAGGCGCGGAGGGGCTATCCGGAATGTGAGAACGGGACCCGCTCCGTTGGGATCAAAAAGGCAACGCATGTCCACCTTAACCCGACCCCCATGAAAAAGCTCACCCTACTCGGCATCGCCCTCCTGGCTGGGCTTACGAACAACGCCCAGCGCGTGGAATGGGCGGATTATGCCTTGTCCGCCTCAGGATGGAAGGAGGGCAAGGGCATTGCGAGCGATGATGCCGGCAACGTGTATGTGCTGGGCGAGATCCTGGGTCAGACCATCATTCAGACTGATACGTTCACTAATCAGTATGGATCATTCGATATCCTGCTGGTGAAGTACAACCCGCAGGGGTACCTGGTTTGGGGCAAGGTGTGGGGCGGCATGGGTACCGATGCCGCGCATGGCCTTTCCATCGACGGCTACGGGCATCTCTACGCTGAGTGTCAGATCGGGTACACCACCATGATGAGCGACACCGTGTACACGGCACCATACGAACACCAGCTCATGCTGTTCGACACGGCGGCGAGCTTCCTGCGCTACTTCAGCCATCTGCGCGAGATCATCGCCGACGCGCAGGGCGATGCCGTCTATCTGGCGTACGTCAACATGGTCGAAAAGCGCGACACCGCTTTCAACCTGCTTTGGAACCGCACGGCCTCAAATGACAACATCTCCTTCAGCAACCTGGGACTGCAGGAAGGTCGCGCGAGCATGATGGTGGGCAACAACGGCCACTTGGTGCTGGCGGGCTATGAGAATGCCATGGGTGGGAGCACCCTGTTCGACACGCTCACGCTGAATTTTTCCGCCAGCGGCAATACCGATGAGCTCTGCGTGATCAGCATGGACACCAGCGGATCGGCCCTGTGGGCGCGAACGCTTGACAGCAGTTCCACCTACCAGGAGCTGTACCCGAAGGTGGCGGTGAACGATGCCGGGGAGGTGTACCTGGGGCTGTACTCCGAGGGCGACACCCTTCTCTTCGGTGGTGACCAGCTCTCCAACGGGCCCTCATCCACCCCCTACACGGCCTGGTTGAAGTACGATGCCGCCGGCACGCCGCAATGGGCGGTAGGTTGCCTCTCGGACGGAGGCATTACCTATCCCTTCGACATCACCATCAATGCACAGCAGGAGGTGTTGATCTGCGGGATCTCGGAAGGCCCCGGCGTGCTCGGGGGGTACACCTTACCGGCGACCTATTTGCAGGACCATGTGACGTATGTGGCGAAACTGGATCCCGCCGGCGCCGTGCAGTGGTACAAAACATCTGACGCCTTTGGGCTTTGGCCTGCAAAATTCAACAGCCTGGCCACCTGCCCCAATGGCGATTATGCCGTAACAGGCCGCTACCCGCAAGAGATCGCATTCCAAGTTCCGTACAGCATCGGTTGCCATCCGGCGCAGATCATCGGTTCAAACAGCATGATGACCTTTACGCTCAGCGAGAACCCGGAGCTGTACCCGACTGCCGGCTTCACCGTTACGCCGCAAGCACCGCACACCTTCGCCTTCACGGACCTTTCGGTGAACACGACCGCTTGGCTCTGGGATTTTGGCGATGGCAACACCTCCACCGATCAGCACCCCGTACACACCTACGCCACGGACGGCACGTTCACCGTACTGCTCACCGCCAAGCGCGGCTCCTGCAACGATACCGCTTCGGTGGCGCTCGTGAACGTGGGCATCGAGGAACTGTCGGGGTCGGTCCACATCGGCCTCGCGCCTAATCCCGCCGGTGCAGTGCTGCGGATCACCAGTTCGCACGCCATGGAGGAGATCAGGTTGCTGGATCTCGCGGGAAGAACGATCAGCAGCATCGTTCCCGCAGCGCGCACACGTGAGTTTGAGCTGCGCACCGATGGTATGCCGGGCGGCCTGTACGTGCTGGAAGTGACCGCGACAGGCGTGAAGGGGAGAAAGACGTTCGTGAGGGCGAGTTGGTGAACCGGAGCAACAGCGCAACAGACCAACACCCCGCACCCATCCGCATGGGGAACAACTACGGGGCTTTCGATCCCGCAGTGGCTTCACTTTCATGAGCACCAGATCCGGGCTGGTGGGATGGGCCTGCACGCCTCGGGAAGCAGCTGCACTGGCCCAACCACCGGCCAGCCTGTACTTTCGCCCGAACCATGAAACTGATCTCCTTCAACGTGAACGGGGTGCGGGCCGCAGTAGGCAAGGGCCTGGTGGATGCCCTTCAGGCCTTGGATGCCGACATCATCTGCCTGCAGGAGACCAAGGCCACGGCGGCGCAGGTGGCCGAAGCCTTGGCAGCGCTCAAGGGCTATCACCTCCACGCCAACGCTGCGGATAAGCCGGGCTATTCCGGCACCGCGATCCTTTCCCGCCAGAAGCCGGAAAGCGTGGCCATGGGCATCGGTGCAAAGGAGCACGACGGCGAAGGCCGCGTGGTCACCGCCGCCTTTGCCGACCACATCGTGGTGTGCGCCTACGTGCCCAACAGCGGCGAGGGCCTTAAGCGGCTGGACTACCGGCAGGAGTGGGACAAAGCCCTGCGCAACTACCTGGCCGGCCTGGCCAAAGGCAAACGTGCCGTGATCTTCACGGGCGACCTGAACGTGGCCCACCGGCCCATCGATATCGCCCGGCCAAAGACCAACTACAACAAAACGGCAGGATACACCCAAGCGGAGATCGACGGTATGGACGCCTTGTTGGGCGCAGGCTTCATCGACACCTTCCGCCAGCTGCACCCGGCCGAGGTGAAATACAGCTGGTGGAGTTTCCGCATGGACGCCCGCGCCCGCAACATTGGCTGGCGCCTGGATTATGTGCTGGTCAACTCCGCGTTCGGCAAGCAAGTAAAGGAGGCCTTCATCCTCAACGAAGTGATGGGCAGCGACCATTGCCCCGTGGGGATCTCGTGGTAGTACCGCATGTGACCGCTTTCAGCCAGCGGTTGCAAGTTCGCATAACTCCCCCAAGATGAACACCCTGCTCAAGCTCGAGGAACTCGCGCAATTGCTGGTGTGCCTCATTACCATGGCCATGCACGCCGATCCTTGGTGGATGTACGTGCTGCTGGCCTTTGGGCCGGACATCGGCATGTTGGGCTACCTCCACAGCCCGCGCATCGGCGCCGTCACGTACAACTTGCTCCATCACAAAGGCATCGCCCTGCTGCTCGCCGGGGCTGGCTTGGGCAGCGCGTGGTTTTCCCTGCCCTTCGTGATCCCTGCGCCAATGCTGCTTTCCACGGGCATCGTCCTTTACGGCCATGCTTGCCTGGACCGTCTCCTCGGCTTCGGACTGAAGCACGTAGACAGTTTTCGGCACACGCACTTGGGCTGGATCGGCCCAACCCGCCGCCCCGGCCCCGAATCCTGACCAGTGCCGCCTCAGCGGGCTTTCACCATGTTGCGCACCACCTGGTGCTGGCCGTTCTGCAGCCGGCAGTAGTACACGCCATTGGGCATGGGGCCCAGGTCCAGGTCCAGCTTGTAGGTGCCCGGTGCCCGCTTTTCATTCACGGGCATGGCCACCAGTTGGCCTTGCGCATTGAACACCTGTAGCACCACATGCCCCGGCACCACGCAGGTGTAGGTCACCGTGGTGCGTTCACTGAACGGATTGGGCGAGGCCTGCAGCAAGAGGTCCGCCGCTGCCAAGGTCGGCACGCCCAATGTGGCACAGTATGAAGGATCAAGGATGGGCAATGTGGCGTGCGGCCCCAGTAGCACCTGTTCAATGTCGTCGGCATCCAGGCAGAACCAATCCTTCAGCACGGACGCATATACGCTGCGGAAATCGTACTGCATGGGCACGTTGGTCTGCCCGTCGGTATTGGGGTCGATCTGCGGATTGGTGCCCAGGATGCCCGGCTGCACGTGGTCGCCGAAGAAGAACATCGGTGCCGCCGCACCGTGGTCGGTGCCCAGCGAGTTGTTGCTCTTGATGCGGCGCCCGAACTCGCTGAAGGTCATGCCCAGCACGCGATCGGCAATGCCCAGTTGCTGGAGGTCGTCCTGGAAAGCATAGATCGCATCACCCACCCCCTTGAGCAGGTTGGCGTGGGCCCCTTGCAAGGGGTTGCCGTTGACCACTTGCTGCGAGTGGGTATCAAACCCGGTATCGCTCACCCAGTAGATCCGCGTGCCCAACCCGCCGCAGATCAGGCTGGCCACGATCTTCAGTGCATTGGCCAACGTGGCCCCAGGCTGGGACCCCGTGGGGTACAGCGAACTGTGCACGCAGGTCACGTCTGCGGCCGCGGCCTCGATCACATCCCCGTAAAGGTCGGTTTGCCGCTGTACGTTGCGGATGAAGTCCAGCTTGTCGCCGCTGCAACCGGGCAGCACCGGATCGATGAACATGTTGCCGGCCAGGTTCAGCACGTCCTCGGTGTTGTTCACCGCAGTGGCCATGGCCACGCCGTGCGCCTGCAGGCCCAAGCTCACGTTTCCGCCCACGCGGATGGCGATGGGGTCCGGCACGTCCACGTTCGGATAGCCCGTGGGGAAATCCGGATAGAGCGTGCCCAAGTATCGGCCCAACCACCCGTCGGTGAGCAGTTGGTTGCCGCTGGAGCCGGTTTCCCAAATATCGGTGGACCGGAAGTGGGAGAGGTTGGGATCGGGATAACCCACGCTCTGCACAATGCCCAGCTTGCCTTCATCCCAAAGCTGCTGGAAGCCCGTGAGCGACGGGTGCAGGGCAGTGGCACCGCCGGTACCTTGCAGGGCCAGCGTGGAAGCCTCGGGAATGAGGATGTTGCTTCGCATCCCCGAGAGCAGGCTGTACTGGTCCAGCGGGATCACCGTGTTCAGCCCGTCATTGCCTCCGAACAGCTGTACCACTACCAGCACGCGATCGCCATTGGAGGCCGCCTTCAGGTAAGGTGCCAGGGCGGGTTTGGCCCACCCGCGCAGCACCAGGCCACCTACTGAGGCCAGCGCTGAAGTACGAAGAAAGCTCCTGCGGTTCATGATGTGGTCAGTGAAGTTGGAATTCGGCAGCCTGGAACATGGCTTGGAACAAGGATTGGAGCATGGCAGGAACCTGGGATGCCGTAGGGTCCGTAGTGGCGGGATCGGCCACATAGGTATTGTAGGCCGAGGTCCAGTAGTAATCCGACACTTGGCCTTGCAGCAGGTACTGGGTCTTCAACTGGCCGAGCACCGTTGGGGAAACCGCCACGCCGAAGAACATGTCCGCCGCCTCCTGCACCAGTGCGTTGGGGTCAGCGGGGTCCTGGTACTGGGCCACCATGTCCACATAGTTGATCTTGAACATCAGGCCCCGGTCCGCCACCGTGTATAGTTCCATGGGGGTGACCATGCCCGTGACACCGATCCGCTCGAAGATCACCTTGCGCTTGGCCGTGGTGGCACTGTCCATCCACAGCAGGTCGTACAAGGGGGCCTGGTAATAGGCCGGCCAGCCCGCCACATTGGGGGGCTCCCCGATGGATTGCGAAGCATCGGCCATCATGATCTGCAGTTTGCTCCACACATTGTACTGGGCCTCGAAATGATCCGGGGTGGGCATGGGCATTCCTGTGGAGCGGATCAGCCCGATGGTCATGTCCACCGGGTTTTTCACCATGCAGCCCCGTACATCTGCGCTGAAAAAATGATCGCTGGTAAGCAGCGTCTTGAGCACCACCTCCATTTGGTTGGGCGAACTGGTGTAATCGCGGAACAACTGGGCCAAAGGCTCGATCAGGTCGGTTTCCACCTCCGGGGCCACATCGGTGCGCACAAACCAGCGGTACAGCTCGCGCACAATGAACTTGGAACTGGTTTCATTGGCGAAGACCATGTCCATGAAGGCCTCGATCTCCAAGCTGCCCCCGTTGGCACCGCCCTGGCCCTGGATCACGGTATCGTTGAAGAAGGAGCTGAACTGCTTATCGTTCTGGTCGTGCATGTTGGGGTCGAAGACCACCGTGGGCAGAATGCGCGTCATGCCCGACCATTCGGTCACCGTCCAGCCCGTGAACACGCGCGCTGCGGCGGCGACATCATCCTGTGTGTAGCCGCTGTCAACGCCCAAGGTAAAGAGCTCCATGACCTCACGGCCGAAATTCTCGTCCGGTGCACTGGCCATGTTGTAGATGCCGTTCAGGTAGATCAACATGGCCCCGTCCTTGGCCAATTGCACCAACAGGTCGCGCACGTTGCCCTTGCAGCCGTCGCGCAGCATCTGGCAATACCAGTAGCTGCTCTCGGGCATGAAGACAATAGAGAACTGGATGGGCATGTGGTTGGCCCAGAACAAGGTGAGCTTTTCGCGCAGGTTGCGTTCCTGGTGCACCAACTGGCCCACCCACCAATACTGCAAGCTCTCGTTGCGCTTGGGGATCGGGTTCGGCGGGCTGCCCAACAAGCGCACATAGTTGATCCATGGTTCCCCGAAGGGCACCACCGGGTCGATCAGTGCCGGGCTGTACACTCCCGTGCCATTGTCCTCCACATACGCCTTGATCGGCGGGGTGGTGTTGTTGGTGAAGGCCAGCAGCTCGTTGACCACGTCATCCAAGGACATACCGTCGAAATGGGCCATGTCCGCAGGGCTGGCGCCGAACAACGTACGACGCAACAAATGGCGCAACTCGGGCTTGCCGAACGGGCCGGAATAGGGCTGCACAGGCATGGTTATTCAATATTAAGCAGACACGGCGGTAAAAGTACCTCCTGCACCCGACCGGTACTGCCGGATCTCGCACCGGCTTGGGATCCTTGGCGACCTGCTTCACCGGGGCCGCCACACGCGGCGCTCCCGTTCCGGGGCGGCCAGTGCATACCCACCGCGCCCCGGGCCGTGAAGACGCGGCACGCTACCTCCGGCAACATGAGAAAAATCCTTATTACGCGGCGGTACCAACGGGGCATGGGTGTGTTCGCGGGTCGGGCGTTGCCGTTAATACGCAATTTCCACAACGTGGTTGCCTGCACTGCAAACAAACTGATAACTCTCAGGTTCTTCCCCGCGGAATTCCTGCAGCCCGGCCGGAAATATCGTGCGCGAGCGCTGGAACAGCGCAAGCTGCGCCACAATTCCAGCCCGGCATGGCCACAAAGGCCCGCGCCGTTCGGCCGTTCCGCATTTTCTTTGGGCTGGCAGCATGTCATGGCCAATTCCTGCCCCAACTTCCGCAACGCAAATTCCCCGCTACGCGCGCCCCGCCCCTGATGCGCCTGCTGCTCTTGGACAATTACGACAGTTTCACCTGGAACTTGGTGCACCTGCTTCAGCCTTGGGCCGAAGTGCACGTGCGGCGCAACGATGCCATCACCGTGGAGGAAGCTTCCGAGTATGACCGGATCGTGCTTTCCCCCGGCCCCGGATTGCCTTCGGAAGCGGGGATCATGCCCGAGCTGGTGCAACGGCTGCTGCCCACGCATCCCCTGCTGGGCGTATGCCTGGGGTTGCAGGCCCTCGTGGAAGCATGCGGCGGCGGGCTGATCAATCTGCCCAGCGTGCGCCACGGCGTGGCCGTGGACTGCACAGCGGTCCTGCCTGCCGATCCCTTGTTCGCCGATCTCGGCAGGCCCTTCCAAGCCGGGCTCTACCACAGCTGGGCGGCAAACCCTGCCCGGCTGCCGGCTGAATTGCAAGTCATTGCCACCAGCGCGGAAGGCACCATCATGGCCGTGCGCCACCGGCAATTTCCCGCATGGGCCGTGCAGTTCCACCCGGAAAGCGTGCTGACGCCCGAAGGTCCGCGCATGATCCACAACTGGATGACGCATTGCATCCCTTCCAAGGGCTGAACAACAACAGGATAAACCGGGGTTTTCAACCGTTGCCGCGGGATGATCGTTGATGGAAGAGGGGCTGTCCGGTTCCGCGCCCACGCACCGTGCCGGTAGTTTCGCGGCATGTACCGGACGATGCTATTCCCCTTGCTGCTGCTGGCCAGCGGCGTGGCCCAGGCACAAGACGTGTTCCAACGGCAGCTCCAGCACGACACCATGCCCAACTTGGTGCCCAACCCGGGCTTTGAGCAGTACCAGCGCATTCCCTGCGGTTGGACCCAGCAAGGCCGCAAGTTCGGCGAGGAGGTGATGGTGGCCTGGAATTCGCCCACGGCCACCACGCCCGACCTGTATACCACCGAAGCCGACCGCGACTGCTGGAGCCACCCGGCCAAACGCACCGGCGGCAAGGCTGCGCCCCGCGGGGGTAAGGCCATGGCGGGGATCAAGGTGCGCGGCAAGGGCAACACCCCCACGTGGTGGCATGAATATCTGCAGGTGATGTTGCCCGATCCGTTGCAGGCCGGCACGCGCTACGTGGTGGAATGCTGGGTGCGCCAAGCCAATTTCAGTGAGCATGCCAGCAGCAACATCGGCCTCTTTCTTTCCCCCGTGCCGGTGAGCACCCGCAACAACCTGCCGCTCTACTTCACGCCGCAGGTGAACGCCGAAGTGGTGGTGAAGGGCGGGCGCTGGCGCAGGGTGGCCGGTGTGGTGGAAGCCGTGGGTGATGAGCGCTACCTGCTGATCGGCAATTTTTACAGCGACGAGGCCACTGCCTTTGAGCAGATGGAATCGGGCGATCGCGGCGCCTACTACTTCATTGATGACGTCAGCGTGCGCATTGCACCAAGCGGTGCCGAACCCACGCCCCGGCCCAAGCAGAGCATTGCTCCCGCGCCCAAGGTGGTGGTGGCCGACCACGCCAGCACCAAGGAAATTCCCTTGCCGCGCATTGAGCCGCCGCCCGTGGGCAAACGCATCCGCCTGGACAACATCGGGTTTGAGTTCGGCAAAGCCACGCTCACCCCGGAAAGCACACAGGAACTGGACCAACTGGCCGACATGCTGATCGACTACCCGCAAATGCGGATCGAAGTGGAAGGCCACACCGACGATGTGGGCAGCGCGGAGTTCAACCAGCAACTGAGCGAGGCCCGAGCCCAGGCCGTAGTGGACTTCCTGCGGGGGCGGAAGGTGGAACAGGAACGCATCACCTCACGGGGCTACGGCAAGAGCAAGCCGCTGGTGGCCAACAGCAGCGAGGCCAACCGCGCCCTCAACCGGCGAGTGGAATTCCGAGTAACGGAGCAATAAACATCCCATCCGGGCTTGTGCCCGGCGCGCTTTCATCCTCCGCGATACCGGGCAGGCCTACACCTGCTCCTTCAGCATGCGCCGGGCAATGTCCAGGATGCGGGTATCATCCAAGGCCACGATGCCCCCGCCCGGGCCTTCTTCCATGTGCACCCCCATGGATCTCCCATTAGGGTGGCTGTATCCCCCGAAATAGTTCCAGACCGTTTCCACGTTCAGGTCCAGCTCCTTGGCGATGCGGTGGATGCTCCCGTCCGGCAAGCGGTCCTTGATGTCGCGCAGCTCATTGAAGGTGATGTTCATGGCTAGGTTGTTTTGGAAGGTTCGATGGCCTGAAGGTAAGTGTCAGGGCCCGGGATGTCGAACGCCGATCAACAATTTTGGAGTGCGCCCTCGCTTCACCGGTGGTTCAAGCACACAACCTTCCCACGCTGCGGATCCATTGTGGGCAACCACTTGCCGCAGGAAAAGGATGCCTTGGCCATGCAACCATGTGCCATCCAAACGGCAAACAAACGGATGAACCGATTCCCCAGTACCGCTTCTTGCCGCGGAACGACCGTTACCAATTGCTGATCAACAAGCATCAACCTGGACGTTCCAATGACTCTTACATACTATTGCACCACAAGCACCAAACCGACCGCTCCATGACGATACGATACACAGCCACCATTCCGATGTTCCTGATCGGCATCTGCACCACCGCACAAACACTGGACCAAGGCAACAATGGCCCTGTAGTAGGTGATGAGTTCATCCAACACCAATCGGACTACATGGACCCAGGACCCGCAGGGGCAGGCCAGACCTGGAATTTCGCGGCCCTGCAGACCGATGAGACCTTGACCACCACGGGCGTGATGCCGACAGCCGCGCCAAACGGCGCCGCTTTCACCGGGGCGACCGTGGCGTTTGATGCCGGCGGTGGCGCATACCTCTTCCTGAAGAATAGTGTTACAGGATTGGAGAACGTTGGCGCCTATGCGCTCTCGATCAGTCTGGTGTACCAGGATCCGGAGCAGATCATGAAGTATCCCTGCGCCCTCAACACCACTTGGACGGACAGCTGGAGCTCCAATTTCACCAGCGGCGGTTTCCCCGTTGCCCGTAGTGGTACCAGCACGGGCCTGGCCGACGGGAGCGGCACGTTGATCACCCCCTATGGCACCATCAGCAACGTGCTGCGCGTGAAGCTCCATCAGGTATACACCGACAACATCGGCGGCCTGATGACCGTGAACTACGATGCCGTGAACTACTACTACTACAAACCCGGGGTGCACATGGCCCTGGTGCAATTGAGCAACCTGACCAGCAGCGCCTCCACCCCGCAGACCTACGCGACCTGGTTGGACGAAGCGAGCGTGGGCATCCAGGAAGCCCTGCGCAACACCATCGGGCTGGACGTCTTCCCCAACCCGGCCACGGACCAGGTGTCCGTGGTGTTCGGCAGTCCCGGCGGCACCATCACCCTGGAGGTGACCGATGGCACGGGCCGCGTGGTGGTCGTGGACCAGCTACGCTCCAACGGTGCGATCACGCGCCATGACCTGGATCTTGCACGGCTTACCCCCGGTCTCTACCAGGTCCGCGTAACGGATGCCAAGGGCAACCAAGGCGTCAAGCGGCTGGTGGTGCAGTAAGCGGCCGACGTACCAATGGCGAAGGGGCCGTCCTTGCGGGCGGCCCCTTCGTATGGGTGGTTGCACCGGTCAGCTCAAGCCCGTCACCACGCCGTTGGCGTCGATGTCCATGTGTTCGCTGGCGGGCACTTCGGGCAGGCCGGGCATGCGCATCATTTTACCGAGGATGGGCACCACGAAGCCTGCACCTGCGGCGATCTCGATGTCGTTCACGGTGATCTCGTGGTCGCTGGCAGCACCCAGCTTGGTGGGGTCGTCGCTGAAGCTGTATTGCGTTTTGGCGATGCAGACCGGCAGGTGGTCCAAGCCCAGGTTGTGAATGCGGCGCAGCATGGTTCGGGCGCCCTCGCTGTACTTCACGCTTTTGGCCCGGTAGATCTCCTTGGCAATGATCTCCACCTTCTTTTCGATGGGCTGCTCCAGGTCGTACAGGAGCTTGAACTTCGACTCGCCTTTCTCCACCACGCGCACCACGGCCTCGGCCAGGTCGGTCATGCCGGCGCCGCCCTGTGCGAAGCCCTTCGCCAGCACGGCCTCCACACCCAGCTCGCGGCACATGTCCTGCACCACCTTGATCTCTTCGGCAGTGTCCGTGGGGAAGTGGTTGATGGCCACTACGGCCTTCATGCCGAACTTGGCGGTGTTCTCCAGGTGGCGCATCAGGTTGGCCATGCCCTTGGTGACCCGTTCCACGGAGGCATCGTTCACCTCTTTGATGGGTGCACCACCTTGGTAGCGCAATGCGCGGATGGTGGCCACGATCACGGTGGCGTGCGGTTCGATCCCCGCAGCGCGGCACTTGATGTCGTAGAATTTCTCCGCGCCGAGGTCCGCGCCGAAACCTGCCTCGGTGACCACGTAGTCGGCCAAGCTCAGGCCCATCTTGGTGCCCAGCACGCTGTTGACGCCTTGGGCGATGTTGGCGAAGGGCCCGCCGTGCAGGATGGCGGGGTTGCCTTCCATGGTCTGCACCAGGTTGGGCTTGATGGCATCCTTCAGCAGCAGCGCCATGGCGCCCTGCGCGTTGAGGTCGCGGGCGTAGATGTATTTCTTGTCCGGGTTGTGGCTGTTGCCCACGAAGATGTTGCCCAGACGCTTCTTCAGGTCTTCATAACCCGTGGCCAAGCAGAGGATGGCCATCACCTCGCTGGCGGCGGTGATGTTGAAGCCGTCCTGCCGGGGAATGCCGTTGCCGGTTCCGCCCAAGCCGATGACGATGTCGCGCAGGGCGCGGTCGTTCATGTCCATCACGCGTTTCCACGCGATGGTGCGGGCATCGATCTGCAGGTTCTTCGTTTTGCTCTGCAGGTTATTGTCGATCAGGGCGGCCAGCAGGTTGTTGGCCTTCTCGATGGCCGCGAAATCGCCGGTGAAGTGCAGGTTGATGTCCTCCATGGGGAGCACTTGGGCATAGCCGCCTCCGGCAGCGCCGCCTTTCATGCCGAAGACTGGCCCGAGCGAGGGTTCGCGCAGCACGGCCATGGCCTTCTTGCCGACCTTGTTCAGCCCTTCCACCAGGCCAACGGTGGTGGTGGTTTTTCCTTCTCCGGCCGGAGTGGGCGAAAGGGCGGTGACCAGGATGAGCTTGCTCTTCTTCACCTTGGCTTCATCGATCAGGTCCAAGGGGAGCTTGGCCTTGTAGCGGCCGTAGTTCTCCATGCGCTCGGCACTGATGCCGAGTTTTTCGCCGATGGCAGTGATGGGTTTCAGGGTGGCCTTCTGGGCGATCTCGAGGTCGGAGGGGAATGCCATATGGTTGTTCGGTTCGTTGGGCGAAGGAAGGCAAGCGGGGCGATCCCGGCAAGGAGGCCGCTCAATGTATGCCGGGAAGCTTGGAGCCGGCGACCAAGACCTGAGCAACGGCCCGGCGGGGACCGGGGCACCCCGTGGCCGTGGCACCCCGCCGCAATACGGGCTGCAGCCCGGGCTCCAGCCGGGAAAAAATGCCCTACCCTTGCCCTCCTGCATGCACATGGCCCCGACCCGCTTGGTATGGTACCGCCAACTGGACCGCCCCGTGGCGATCACACTGGCCGGTATGCTGGCCTTCACCTTTGCTGCAGCCCTTCGGGTGGGCCCGGACCCTACCGCCATCGGCGACCTGGTGGTGGGCACCGATGACTGGAACAGCTATGCGGCGTATGCACAGGACATCCTGCGCAACGGGTTGCTCCTGCCTGTGGTGGAAGGCAATTACACACAGCCCGCCGGGTTCCTCTACGCCTACTTCGTGGCGGGCTGCCTGGCGGTTTCCGGTGGCAGCCTCGGCTTCGTGTACATGGCCCAGGCCGCACTGTTGGGCCTTGCCATGGGCTTGTCCTATGCCCTGTTCCGCGACCTGCTCACGGGGTGGTTGCGACCGTTGCTGCTGTTCGGCCTCCTACTGATCGCTGTGGTGGACGTGTACAAGTACTACACCTTCCGCCTGCTGAGCGAGAACCTGGCCCTGTTCCTGGTGCCGCTCTTCCTGCTGCAATGGAAGCATTGGTGGCGTGGCAAACGCCATGCACCGGTAACCGCCGCGCTGTGCGGAACCACGCTGGGCCTGGCGGTGCTTACCCGGCCGAACCTCGCCATGTTCGCCGTGTTCATGGTGGTGGTGGCGTGGTGGGCCGTTGTTGCCCGGAGTAGATCACCCGTGGAAGCGGGCTCGTACAGTATCGCCCTGTTGGCAGTTGCCCTCCTACTGGCGCTACGGAACTATTGGGTCACCGGAACGGCCTCCACCCTGCCGGACGGAAGGATCTTCCAACAGTCCCCTTTCGGGTGGAACCAGTATACACTGCTGGATGAACCTGTCGCCTTCTGCACCTATTACCTGAAGAACATCCTGTTCTGTTGCGGCTTCCTGAACGTGCTCGAACCCGACTACGCCATTCGCCCGCATTGGGTGCTGATGGCCCTGGGCACCCTGATCTACTTCCGGCACCAGTTGCAGCGAGCAGGCCGCATGGGCGGGATGGACGTGGTGCTGGCGGGCTTCATGCTGACGTTCCACGTGGTGCTGATCGCGGTGGCCCAGCTGGCCAACTATGGCTTCCGGATGCTTGTACCGGGGCTGTTCATCACCCTGGGCGTTTCGCTCAAGGGCTATGAGCTAATGTCCACGGCGATCCGTGCAAGGCGGATCAAGGCGCGGCAGGCAGGGCGAACACGGTGACCACGCCCAGCCGATCGGCGGTGATCACCTCGGGCACCCCATCGCGGTTGATATCGGCGATGCTGAACTGTACGGCGCCTTTCAGGGGGAAGCCCGGCCAAAGGTTTCCCTCCATGTCGTAGAGGCGAAGCTGGTCCTGCTCGGGCAGCACCAGGCCGATGGCGCCCCCCAGCGGGCCCAGGTCCAGCGGGAAGGCCTCTGCACCGGGAGCTTCGGGGTAGTTCACGCGGAAACGCAGTGCACCATCCACCTCGGCGGTGAGGGTAGAGGCCATGGTGCGCAGCACGCCGTGGCGCGCATCGCCGCCGGGTGTGAACAAGGCCGCGGTGCCACTGGCCGCGGGCGAGAGGGTATCCACCTGGCCCGCCAGGCTGCCGCTGAACACGCCTCCCGAACTGTCTGCCCAGATCATGCGCCGGTCAGCGATGTCCATCGCTTCTTCGCCCCCGAGGAAATGCTGAATTGCGGCGAGCCGAAGGCGTGGTTCGAAGCGCGTTTCGCCACGGCGGTCCAGCACGGCGATGGAGCCGTTGGCCTGCACCACCACCAGGTAGTCCTTGCCCTTGATACGCACGTGCTGCACGGGCGATAAGGCGTTGCCGGCCATTTTCTTCGGTTCCCATCCTTTCACCGGTAGCCCGTCCGCGGCCAAGTTCAGCAGGGTGCGGTTTTCCAATGGAAGCACAATGCGGTAATCCCTCTTCCCCTCGTAGTCGAACACGCTGAGCGCGGTACTGGCGGGGACTTTCAGCACCACGGGAAACCCTTCCACATCGCGCCCGAGGCGGTCGATGAGGTACACCTTGCGGGCCGTGTTGAACAGGAACTGGAGCTTGTCGTTGCGGTAGCGGTCGATCTGGTGCACCCCGCCCAGCAGGGGCCCATCCAGCTGGCGCTGCCAGAGCACCTTTCCGGTGCAGCTGATCAGGCTGACGCGGTCGTCGCGGTCCTGCACGAACACCTGTTGGGTTTTGCTGAGGTAGTCCTCCACCAGCACCGGGGGCATGGCCAGCGGCGCGGGCATGGCAGTGGTCCACAGGGCGCCGGTGGTCTGTTTGCCGGTGGGGGCATGTTGCAGGCAGCAAGTGATGGTGAAGTTCCCGTCGTTGCGCGGTGCCAGCTGCAGGATGGCCGCGCCCATGGTGCGTTGCAGATCGGCCCGGAGGCCCATGGCACGGGGGTAGGCCTGCGGCACGTCCACCCACCAGGTAAATACGGCTTTGGAGCTGAAGCGCCCGAAGAAATCGCCGGTGCGGGGGTCGAGTGCCAGTGCATTGCGGTCCACCCAGGCATCCACTGCAGCACGCATGCCGGCGGGGGTGCTGCTGCACACCACATGGTCGCCCAACACGGCCCAAAGAGGCTGGTGGAACTCCGTGAACGCCTTGCCGAACAAGGCGGGGAGCGCTGCGGCATCGGCCATGCGGGCAATGGTCACTCCGCGGTACTCCGTGGCCGGGCAACCGCCATCGGGGCAGCGGGAACGCAGGGCGGCGGCCGCTCCCTCCGGGTCGTTGGTGCCCAGCACGGCCCAACTGGCGCTGTCGGCATCACGGGCCACGCCAATGCCCCCCTTCACCCAAGCGGCGTATGCACGGAAAAGCCCATCATCCGGGGCTGATCCGGCAATGGTCTGCACCAAGCGCCCCGCATCGTCCACCTCCAATTGGCGCAACTGGGCCACGGAGGCCGGAAGTACGCGCAAGATCGACGGGGCCGACGGCGGCTGGCCCCGCATGGCCGCAGTGGCCGGGCTTTGGCTTTCGGGAAAAAGCAGGCCGTTCATCAGTACGGCATCCGGGCGCAGGCGCACGTCCAAGGCCAACCAACCTTCCACCGGGGCTTCACCAGGAAAGATGGGCTGGTCGTCGGTTTGCAGCAGTTGTGAAAAGAAGTTGGCGCGGACCAGCAGGTGGGCATCGGCCCCGGCGCTGAGGCTTTTGCGGGCGGTGTTGAACAAGGCACTGGGTGCGGGATCTCCGGCGTTCATGGCAGCCTCCACGGAAGCAGCATGGGTGCCTATCAGCAACAAGCCCCGGCCCCAGCCCACCACCAGCGCCGGAAACGCACTATCGGCAGGCATTTGTTGGCGCACACCCTTCCACAAGGCTGCATCGAGCGGCGCGCCAAAAGCCTTCGACAAAGCTTCCAACGCACCGGCCGAAGGCTCCAGCGGCCATGCCAGCAGAGGCACCTGGTCGTTGCCTTCGGGTGCGTGCCAGCTCAACAGCAGCCGTTGCCGTGCGGCATGCTGTGCCATGCCCGCGCGGGCCAAGCGGCGCAGCACGGTATCAATGGCGGCAAAGGCGGGCTTGCCCTCCAGGTCGCCCCAGAACTGGCTGGTGCCGGTAAACCGTTCCCAGTTGGCAAAGGGTTCCGGTACTTCCAGCACGGCCACGGCATCGGCGGGGACGGCGCTCCACGGGTCGACTGCGGAGTAGGCAACCTGCTTCCAAGTGATCAGCCACCAGGCCACGGCTCCCACAATGGCGAGCAGCACGAGTACTACAAGGGTACGGCGCATGGTGCGTCCAAAATTGCGGCGCGGCGCGCGGGATACGGCCATGGCCTACAGGCGCTTTCGCACAAGGCAATGTGCATCAGGGTGCGCCGAGCGAGATCGCTGAAGCTAAACGGGCAGCAGCGTGAAGCTGGTGCGGTGATGCACGCAGGGACCGTGTTCCGCAATGGCAGCGCGGTGGTCGGCGGTGGGATAGCCCTTGTTCACGATCCAACGGTAGGCCGGGTGCTGCTCGTGCAGGTCGGCCATCACGGCATCGCGACAGGTCTTGGCCAGCACCGAGGCGGCGGCGATGCTGCGGTACTTGGCATCGCCCTGGATGATGCACCGGTGCGGCACGTCCTCGTATGGGTTGAAGCGGTTGCCGTCGATCAGCAACTGCTGGGGGCGCAGGGCCAGCCCGGCAATGGCACGGTGCATGGCGAGGAAGGCGGCCTGGAGGATGTTCATGCGGTCGATCTCATCCACCGAGGCGATGCCCACGCACCAGGTCAGCGCATGCTGCTCGATCAGCGGACGGAGGCGTTCACGGCCGTCGGCCGTGAGCTTCTTGGAATCGTCCAGGCCGGGCAGGCGCACCCGTGGCGGCAACACCACTGCGGCGGCCACCACCGGCCCGGCAAGGCACCCGCGACCGGCCTCATCGCAGCCGGCTTCCAGGAGCCCAGGGGTGTAGAACGGGGCGAGGCGGGGCATGGTGGCACAAGGGTACTCCACAACGGTTGATGCAGTGCTCCAACACCCCGGGCAAACGCTTTAAAATTGTAGGCCACCCATGCCCTGGGGACCTGATACTGCAAGCGGCTTGTGAGTGATCGTCGTTGGGGCTTCGGCTCCGCTCAGCCCAGTTTCTCTTTTCAATTGTCGTTAAAGCGCACACTGGGCTGAGCGGAGCCGAAGCCCCTTACAACAAGAACATAGAGCAATTCCTTCTAAAAGCTTCCGGCAAATACAGCGATTTAGATACGTTTGCCCTGCTCCAACACCCCGGTGGATGTGTATATCCTCCTACATGTCAGACTTCACAATAATTTGCTTTCGCAAAAATTACCATTAAGTTCGGAGCAGACCTACACACCAAAATCCATATAAATGAAAACGACAGACCTTCTGAAACCCTTGCTGGTAGCGGCTTTCGTAGCCCCCACCCCCCGCTGAACCACTTGGTGGGCGCGGGTTTGCTGATGGCACAAGATAACTTGTGGGTAAACTCCGGCTCCGGGCAGTTGCTGGACTTCAACACCGGCGGGGTGCAGGCCATCGCCGACCAATTGCCCACGGACCCCGGCACTTGGCGCTATCATGGCCAAACCGCCCAGTACAGTGAGAACGCGCAATACGACGCAAATGGCCAACTGCTCTTTTTCGTGCAGGACGGCAACATCTACGACCATGCGGGCTACCTGATGGCCGACAACGATGCGGATCCGCAGAATTGCCGCAATTGCCTGGTGAAAGGGCTGCAGGAGATCCTCATCACCCCCGTGCCCGGAACCTGCGACAAGTACTACATCATCGGCGGGAACAAGGCCGGGAATTACAGTGCGCTGGGTTACTCCATCCTGGACCTTGCCAAACCCAACCCGTTCTTCCCCGGGCGTTTGGGAGCGGTGTGGGACCTGGTGGATGTACAAGGCCAGCCCGTGATGGACCAACAGATGCAGGGATCTACCCCAGGCATCACGCTCCCGCAATTGGACCTGCCCAGCACCTGCCACCTGGGCAGCACCGGCAACACGGCCACCCGCTCCAAGAACGCCCACCTGTGCATCTTGGACGGCCCCGCCAACGGTGAACCACGCACCCTGTTCGTGCAAACGGCCAGCAGCTTCAAATACGCCACCATCAGCGCCAATGGCATATCAAACCTGCAGGTATTCCGGACCTTCGGGAACAGTTCCGCCGATGACATCTTGCATTGGTCCGGAGGTATCGCGGTGGCAAAAACCAGCCCGGACAATGTGGTACGCCTGGCCCGAACGATCAATTCCGATCTGTATCCGGCTTCATCCTTCAACGTTTCCATCGAAGTCTCGCAGGTCAGCTTCACCGGCAACCAGGTTTCGGACGTGGTGCTGGCCTCCATCAATACGGACCTCACGGGTACGCACCAAGGCATCGGCACCGTGCATGGTATTGCGTTCAGCCCCAGCGGCCGATACCTGTACTTTTCCCAAGCCACCCAACCCTACATCGGCTACGTGGACATGCTGGACCCCGCCTACACCGTGCATGACCTGGTGACCGAGCTTGGCCTTACCGGCATGAGCGCCTACGGGAACGGCCAGATTGCCTGCAACAAAGGACCCAACGGCAACGGATGGTCCATGTACTACCCCTCTGCCACCGGCATGGGCTGCCTCAACAACATCGAGAACCCTGCCAGCCTGACCTGGACCTACACCCTCACCGTTCCGGGCGGGCCGGTGGCCGCACCCCCGAATTCCGTGTTGTCCAACACCCCGGGCACGCCCTTCAACCATTACCTGATGGACCGGCAGAACTACCGGGACCAGCAGCTAACGAACCAAGGGACCAACCTTTGCTGCGCGGTGAACGAAATGGTGCCGGAAGGCAGCCATGCGTATACCTACACGGGGATCAATACGTACAGCACAGCCTGGACACCAGCGAACAATCCGCTGACCCTGCCCAACGCCAGCCACGTCTTCTTCACCGAGGACTTTGTGGTGGAAGCCGGTGCCCGACTCTACGTGCAGGGCATGGACTGGCGCTTTGCCCCCGATGCCAAACTGCTCATCAAGGCCGGTGCGTTCGTTCAATTCGACAATTGCACCTTGGAAGGCAGCCAATGCGCCCCATCCCGCTGGGAAGGCGTGGTGGTATTGGGCAAGCCCCTGTACGCACAAGGCACGTCAAGCTTTCCGGCGGACCAAGGCCGCTTGGTGCTCAACGCCAGCACCATCAAGGATGCGCTCACCGGGGTTCTGCTGGGCCAAAAAGCGGCTGGCGGCATCCTCAACGCCACGGGCAGCACCTTCCTCAATTGCAAGGTGGGCGTGGACTTCTGGCCTTACCAGAATTTCATCGCCGGCAACGGCATGCATATCGCCAACCGCAGCACCTTGGTAAGCACCACCTTCACCGTGGACGCCCAATACCCGGCCACCATCGACTTCCTGGCACACGCCAAACTGTGGAAGGTGGATGGCATCCGCTTCATTGCATGCACCTTCCAGAACCTGCGCACCACCGAATTGAACAGCCTCCAATTGGGCCAAGGCATCTATAGCTTGGATGCCAACTTCAGCGTGATAGCCAGCTGCTCCTTGCCTCCCGGCACCCCACCACCCTGCCTTCCGCCCTACCTGCATCCTTCCCGCTTCATCGGAATGGACCACGGCATTGATGCACGCAAGGTAACCACCGACCGCAACTTCGAGGTGAAACAGGCCCGCTTTGAGAGCAACGTCTGCGGCGTGTACGCCAACACCATCAACGGCTATGTGGTGAAGCAATGCAATTTCAAGCTGGGGGAGCGCGAAGTGGCATTGACAAATCCGGATGAACTGTACTGGCAAGGAGCCTACCGTGGCATCTACAGCGTCAACAGCTCAGGCTTCACCGTGGACGACAATACCCTGGTGCAGGACGGGCCGCATACGCAGACCGAGGGCATCGTGATCGGCTACAGCATGGATTACAACGACATCGTGTTCCGCAACCACGCCACAGGCTTGGAGAGCGGCTTCATCGGCGAGGGCATCTGCGCCTCCACCGTGGCCGGCTTCACCTCCACCAAGGGCCTGCAGTTCCTCTGCAACCAAGCCGATGATTGCAATAACGACTTCTGGTGCAGACTGGTAACTTCGGATCCCGGGAATCAAAATGAACACACCATCCGCCTGAACCAAGGCTCGCCCAACCGGCCGGCGGACAACAGCTTCGATGAATGGCCCCTCGCCTCCGCAAACCTGGACTTCAAGGTGACCACCACCAACGACCCCATCCAGTATTGGGGCCGAAATGTGTCGCCCTATGTGCCGATCAACTACACGGTGGGGCCGCATGGGCTGGTACCGCACAACGTGCTCACCATTCCGATCAACAACTGCGCAAGCAAGTTCATCACCATTGCGGACCCCCAAGACCCCGATGAACTGAACGCCCTGATCACGGATGAAAAGTTGGCCTACGGCAACACGGCCTACCTCTACGAGAACCTGATCGATGACGGCAACACGGACGAGGTGGTGGAGGAGATCGAGGAGAGCTGGCCGCAGGATGCCTGGGCCTTGCACGACTACCTGATGGGCAAGAGCCCCAACCTGAGCGTGACGGCCCTGCGCAAGGCGGTGCTGAAGGACATCATGCCCGATGCCATGCTCACCGAGGTGCTCACCGCCAACCCCGGTGCCACGCGCAGCCAGGGCTTCCTGAACTGGCTGCAGAACGAGAGCGGCCACCCCCTGCCGGACTACCTGGTGGTAATGGTGGTGGCCAGTTGGGACCAGAGCAGCTACCGCGATGTGCTGCTGGGCGAAATGGGACAGCACAGTGCGCAGATGGGCCAGGCTGCCTGCACCTTGGTGCAACTGTACCGCGCCGATACCACCGGCGTGCCCCTGGACAGCGTGGCCGCCACCTGGCAGCAGTTGAAAAGCATCGCCGCGCGCTATGCCGAGGCCTTCACGCGCATGGAGCAGGGCTATTACGCCGCCGCCACGGCCGCCGTGGATTCCATCAGCCTGGAGCACGAGCTCTCCGTGCCGGAGCAGCAGGAGCAACAGCGTATGTTGGACCTGATCGCCTTCCTGCAAAACCTGCCGGACAGCAACCGCGCGGGCACCGGCCTGGACAGCAGCCAGGTGGCCGCCTTGCAGGCCATGATGGGCGATGCACACGACCGCGCGGCTTCCGGCATCAGCAACCTGCTCTGCTTCGGCTACGGCATCTGCCGCCCGTCCCTCACCGGCGGGGATGCTATGACACCGCGCTCCCTGCACTACATCACCACGGATCCGGTGGCGGCAGCATCCCCGGCGCTGTCCGTCTATCCCAACCCGGCCAGCAGCTTTGCCACCCTGGCCTGGGACATGCACACAACCCTGGACCGCGCCTGCTTGCTTGTGCGCGACCTTACCGGAAGGGAGCTGCAGCGTTTCCCCTTGTTCAATACCAAGGGCCAGCAGCTCTGGGACACGCGGCCGGTGCTGCCCGGCGCGTACACCGTGGAACTGCGCAACGCTGACGCCACCCTAGGTACCGCCAAGGTGGTGGTGAAGCCATGACGCGGCACTTGCTCATCTGCATGCTAACCGTGGCGGCCCCCGGGGCCGCCACGGTGGCTGCTGCGCAGCAGCCCTTCGACCTGGACCCAAGCTTCCAAACGCAGATTAATGGTTGGTATGTGACCTCGCTGCTGCCTCGGGAAGACGGCAAGGTGCTCGTCGCCGGAATGATAGGCACGGCAGCACCGCCATACACATTGCCCAATCTATTGCTGAACCATGACGGTAGCCGAGATCTTTCCTGGCCACCTGCTTGTGTGGCTGGAAAAATCACATTGGTGGATGATAAGGTCTATTCCCAAGCAGGCGATGGCATTTGCAGGATCTTTCAAGATGGCAGTTTGGATACAAGCTTCCATTTTGCCCAGAACGATAATGTCCACGTGTTGCAAGCCGGAGATTATTATGTCCGTCCGGATGGCCGGATCATGATAAGTGGCGTACAGAATCTTTATGACGATGATCATGACTACCTAGGCCTTTCCTGCCTGGCATTCTTGACCAATGAGGGTTATCTGGACACTACCGCGTCCCCCCGCACCTGCGCCGGAAGCCTGAATGTTTTCAGCCCCCTGCCCAATGGCCAGTTCATCGGATCGGGCAGCACCGGCATCTGGGATGGCCACCAGGCCAGCAACATCATCCGCTTCAATGCCGATGGCTCCCTGGACAGCAGCTTCCAGGCCCATGTGTGGTGGGGGGAAGCCTATGGTTTTCTGCCGCTGCCGGATGGCAAGGTCTATGCCGGGGGTAATTTCCGGATCACGGGCATTGCGGACACGCTAAACCTGGTGCGCTTCATGCCCGATGGCTCCTTAGATCCCACCTTCAACAACACGGCCAAATACAGGGACATCAATCAGGTGTACCCAAACAATCCACCCGAGGGAATTGTGCGCACAATTCACCCATTGTCGGATGATCAACTGATCGTGACAGGCAATTTCGGTACGGTGGATGGCAATCCGCGCGGTGGAATCACATTGATCAACTCGACCGGCAACTTGATGGATACTTATTTTTCCGGAAATGGTTGCGGTGGATACCTCTTTCAACCAGGAAATGGAACCATTTACTATCGGGTCATTTCAGGCATCAAACGTGCGCCTGATGGCAGCTACTACATTTGGGGCGCCTACAACGGCTACGACGATGGCACCACCAACGATACCCTGCAGCGGTTCGTTAGCCGCTTGCATGGCTTGAACGTGGGTATCAACGAGCAGTCGGCACAGCCCGCCACGTTGCAGATCGCGCCCAACCCCAGTCACTGCGGGGCGGTGCAGCTTTCCGTAGGCGAGGTGCCCAAGCGGGCCACGCTCACCGTACACGATGCCAGCGGGCGGGTGGTACTGAGCGAGGCGTGGCCTGCAGGAAGTAGCAGCTCCACCTTGGCTCCGGGGGTATTGGCCCCGGGCACGTATGTGGTGCGGGTACAGCCCACCCTCGCAGGCTCCGCTGCGGGAGGTCCGGCAGCAGGGGCTGTGGGGAGGTTGGTCGTGATGCCATGAGCCGCAGAGATCACGAGTGTGGATGATGCATTCGGAAGGCAATACGCAGCAACGCGGGCGGGACGAGCCCTGGCTCATATCATTTCGGCATTCATGATCAAGCGATGTGCTTGTTCTTTTCCAGCATGACGAGGCACCGAAGTGACCCATACCCACTGCTATACAGCCGTTTCTGCGCTTTGCTCTGCGGTAACCAGCTGCGTATCCGTGGCCGGAAAGGAATACTACACGGCATCACCCGGTCGTTGCAAACACCTTTTCCACGCTCCGCCACAGCCCTTCCGCCGTACGGTCCCAGGTGAAGGCGGCAGCGCGCTCCAGACCCCTTGCGGCCAGTTGCTCACGGAGGTGGTGGTCGTTCCAAAGGCGTTGCATGGCCTCCGAGATGCTTTCCACGCTGAAGGGATCGCAATAGATAGCGGCCTCGCCGGCCACTTCGGGCAGGCTGGTGGCCTTGGCGGCGAGCACGGGCACCCCGCACTGCATGGCCTCGGCCACGGGGATGCCGAAGCCCTCGAAATAGGACACGAAGGCCAGTGCCCGGGCATCACCCAGCACGGCGTGCAGCTCCTCCTGGCCCAGGCGACCGGTAAAGACCACCCGGTCCTTGTGGCGCAGGCGGGCCATGGCTTCCTTCATGCGCTGGTCCCACCAGAAGGCCTCGCCCACCACCACCAACCGGGCCTCAGGCTCGGAAGCAGTGAACCGATCGAAGGCGTCCAGCAGGCGCGCGATGTTCTTGCGGGGGTGCAGGGACCCGATGCAGACGAAGTAAGGCGCCCCGCCGGTGAGGCGCTGGCGGGCCTTGCCTTGTTCCGCCCCGACCAAGGGCCGATAGATGCTGCTGATGCCGTTGTGCACCACGTCGATCTTCTCCCCGGCGATGCCGTAGGTGGCCATGATGTCCTGCTTGGAGAATTCCGAAACGGTGACGATGCGTGCGGCTTTCCGGGCAAACCGGGGGAAGTAGGTGCGATACCAGCGGCTGTACGCCGGCGGGAGGTCCTCGGGGAAATGCTCGAAATTGAGGTCGTGCATCACCGGCAATTGGGGCACGGCCGTGCGCAGGCTCAGGTAGCCGTCGGGCGAGAGGAAGAGGTCTGCACGGTGCCTGCTCAGCGCCCAAGGCAGCACCCGGTTGAACCAAACGCGGTAGAGCAAGGGGTGGCGCGTGGGCGGCGGCAGTACCACGGGGGTGACGTTGGCCGCGTGGATGAAGCGCGCGTCGTATGGCCGGTCGAAGCAATAGATGAACTGGTGCTCCGGATGCGCAGCAGTGATCCGGCTGAGGGTTTCCTGGGTGAACCAACCGATTCCTTCCAGCTTTCCGGGCAACAGCAGGCGGGTGTTCACGGCGATGCGCATGGGAAGGCAAAGGTGAGGAATAGCGGAAGTATGGCGGCCGAAAGTTGGTCAGTCATTCTGTCGATCATCCAGGACTCTGGACTTCATGGCTTACGACTTCAGGACCAAGACTCCCCAACTCTCCCGATCTTTCGGCGCGGATGCGACGCAAATTCCTCACCAACCTGGCGTTGGTATTGGCGCTGAACCTGCTGGTGAAGCCCTTCTACATCTTCGGCATCGATGCGGAGGTGCAGGTGCGTGCCGGCACGGCAGCCTACGGGAGCTATGCGGCGTTGCTGAGCTTGACCTTCTTGCTGAACATCGTGCTGGACCTGGGGATCACCAACTGGAACACGCGGCACATTGCGCAACACACCCAACTGATGCGCAAGCACGTGAGCGGCATCCTGGTGGCACGGGGCCTGCTGGGGGTGCTGTACGCCATGGCCATTTTCGGAGCGGGCTGGTTGCTGGGCTACCGGGGCGGGCAACTCGAGCTGTTGGCCATCCTGGCGCTGAACCAAATACTGGTGGCCACCATCTTGTATCTGCGCAGCAACGTGTCCGGTTCCCAACGCTTCGCACAGGACAGCCTGCTCTCCGTGCTGGACCGGGTGCTGCTGATCGGCATTTGCGCCTGGCTGTTGTGGGGAGGTACTTCTCCCCGCCCCTTCCCCATTGCCTGGTTCGCTTGGGCACAGACTGCGGCCTACGGCATCACCGCATTGGTGGCCTTGCTGCTGGTGGTCCGGCATGCCGGCGGGCTGCGCCCCAAGTGGAACCCTGCCCTCACCCGCAGCATCCTGCGGCAGAGCTTTCCTTTTGCGCTGCTGGTGCTGCTGATGAGCTTCTACTACCGCACGGACTCCATCATGCTGGAACGTATGCTGCCCGATGGCGCGCTTCAGGCGGGCATTTACGCCCAAGGCTTCCGCTTCTTCGAGGCCTTCAACATGCTGGGGTTCCTGCTGGCGGGGCTGCTGCTGCCCATGTACAGCCGCATGCTCAAGCAGCAGGAGGATGTGGGGCCCCTCACGGGCATGGCCCTGCGGTTGGTATTGGCGGGCACCGTGGCCGTTGCGGTGGTGGGCAGCATGCGGGCGCAGCAGATCATGGACCTGCGCTACCACGAGCACACGGAGCTTTCAGCGCCGGCCTTCGCGGTGCTGATCTGGTGCTTCGTATGGGTGTGCATTTCCTACATCTTCGGCACGCTGCTCACGGCCAGCGGCGACTTGAAAACGCTGAACCGGCTGGCCGCCTCCGCCATGGTGCTCAACATCGGCCTCAACCTGGTGCTCATCCCGCGGTACCACGCGTTGGGGGCGGCCTGGGCCAGTTTCATCACCCAGGGCCTGATGGCCGGGGCGCAGGTGGCCGTTGCAGCCAAACGCTACCGCCTGAAAGCCGGCCTGGCCCCGGTGCTGGGCCTGCTGGCCTATGCACTGCTGCTGGCCGCGGTGTCCTGGCTGCTCTTGGCAAGGGGCGTGGCGCTGCTCCCCGCAGTGGCCGCCGTGGCCGGCCTGGGTGCGGTGGGCGCCTTGGGCACGGGACTGGTACCCCTGCGCAGCCTGCAACTGTTGCTACAGCGCCGCATGGAAGCGTGAACCGGGCTACTTTAGCCCACCCTAATTCCAACCAGAACATTCCTGTATGGCCAACGAAGCATCCCAGGCGAACGGCGCCTCCTTCGACCTCGTCCTATTTCTTTGGGCCCGCCGGCGCTTCATTGTGGGCATGGCCCTGTTGGGGCTGGTGGCCGGCATTGTGGCGGCCTTCGTCATCACACCGCTCTACCGGAGCGAGGTGATCCTGTTCCCCGCGATCACCAACAGCGTATCCAAGGCGCTGCTCAACGAACAATCTACCGGGCGGGACGACATTTTGGCCTTGGGTGATGAGGAGGATGCCGAACAGCTGCTGCAGATCCTGCACTCCGACCAAGTGCGCGACCGCACGGCCGCCCGCTTCGGGCTGATGGAAGTGTACCGGATCGATCCCGAAAGCCCGCACAAGCGCTCCGAGCTGCGCGATGCCTATGAGAGCCACGTGATGTTCGAATACACCAAGTTCGGCAGCGTGCGCGTGGAAGTCACCGACAAAGACCCGCAACGGGCCGCCGACATGGCCAACTTCATGAGCGCCCAAGCGGACAGTGTATGGAATGAGATGGCCCACGAGCGCGCCGCCAAGGGCTACCGCATCGTGAAGGAGAGCGTGGATGCCCTTCGCGCGGAGATCGCGCAGATCGGCGACAGCATGGAGGTGCTGCGGTCGCTGGGAGTACAGGACTACCACACCCAGAGCGAACGCTACAACGAATACCTCGGCGCGGCCATTGTAAAAGGCGATAAGCGTGCCATTGACGAGTTCGAGCGGCGCTTCGCGATCTTGGCCAAGTACGGCGGGGCATACGTTCAACTACAGGACAGGCAGTTCAACGAAGTGAAGCGGTTGAGCGTGCTGAACATGAAGCTCGAACAGGCCAAGGCCGACCTGGACAGCGACCTGCCTCACAAGTTCACCGTTAGCCAGGCATACCCTGCCGACCGCAAGAGCTGGCCGGTGCGCTGGCTGGTGGTGGCCATCAGCATGATCAGTGCGGTGGTGATCTCCCTGGTGCTCATCGTGGCCCAGGAAAACATCCGCAAGATCCAGGAATCCCATGCATGAGCCCGCGCCCCTCCACTTCAGGCCCACCCTGGCCTTGGTCCAGCGCCACTGGCGGCTCTTTGCAGGCGTGACCGCCCTGGCCATCGCCATTTCAGCGGTACTGAGCGGCCCGGCGTTCATCAAGCCCCGCTACCGGTCGCAAGCCGTGGTGTACCCCGTGAACTTGAACAGCTACTCCATTGAGACCCGTGCGGACCAATTGCTGCAGCTGCTGGAAAGCAACAGCATCCGCGACAGCGTTATCGCCCGCTTCAACCTGGCCGACCACTACCGGATCGACACGGCCGCCAGCGAGGGGCATGCCGCCCTATACGGCATGTACCGCGAGCGCGTGTCCATCAACAAAACGCGCTACGAAAGCGTGGACCTGCAGGTAACCGATGAGGACCCGGTACTGGCGCGGGACATGGCGCTGGAAGTGCTGCGGCAGGCCAACCTGCTGGCACGGCGCCTGCAACGGCACAGCTCGGCGGAACTGCTGGAGGTGTTCCGCTTGGGCGCAGCCAACACCCGTGAACGGATGGACAGCGTGGAAACCCGGTTGGACACGCTGCGCAAAGCCCACGGCTTGCTGGACTACACGGCCCAGACCGAGGAGTTCTCCAAGGGCTATGCCCGTGCGCTGGCAGCCAACGCGGGCCAGGCCAAGCTGGCCATGGAGGAGCGGCTCCGGGGCCTGGAAGACCACGGCGGCGAATTCCTCCGCCTCACCCTGTTGAACGAACTGCTGGTGGAGGAATACGGCCTGTTGCAGGAAAAGGAACGCCAAGCCCTGCTGGACGTCAACAAGGAGCTTACCTACACGAACCTGGTGGTGTACCCGGAAGTAGCCGACAAGAAGGTGTACCCGGTGCGCTGGTTGATCGTGGCCACCAGCGTGGTTGCGGCCGTGTTGCTCTGCTACATCCTGGTGTTCCTGCGCGAACAAAACCGCCCGAAGGCCTAAGCCCCGGGAGCCCAGCCATGGTGCGCGCCTTGAAGACCTACTGGATCCCTGCGGTGTGCGTGGTGTTCACGGTGCTCAATGCGCTGCTGATCGCCCATGACCTGTTCTGGCTGAACCTGCTGCCAGCGGCCTTGCTGGTGGCGTGGGCCTTGGTGGCCGCCACCGACAAGCTGCTGCTTTTCATCGTGTTCGCCACGCCGCTCTCGGTGAACTTGGAACAGTTGGACCTGGGCGGCATCGGGATCGCCGTGCCCACCGAGCCGCTCATGGTGGCCTTGATGCTGCTCTTCCTATTGAAGCTGGCCCTGGAAGGCCGGGTAGTGGATCCGCAGATCTGGCGGCATCCGGTAACCGTGGCCATTCTGCTGCAACTGGCCTGGATGGCCATTTGCACACTGCCCAGCAGCATGCCCATGGTATCGGTGAAATACCTCACGGCCCGCCTCTGGTTCGTCTGCACCATGTATTTCCTGGCCGCGCGCATCTTCAGCGATCCGCGCAACATCCACCGCTTCTTCTGGTGCTTCACTGCCGGCCTCTCCTTGGTTGTGGCATACACCTTGGTGCAGCACGCGCGTTACGGTTTTGCCGAAGACCCCGCACACTGGGTGATGTCCCCTTTCTTCAAGGACCACACCAGCTACGGTGCCATCATCGCCTTCCTCATTCCCTTCACCATCATGGCCGCGGGCCTTGGCAGCTACTCGCGCACCCGCCGCAGCCTGGCCCTGATGGCGTTCCTGCTGCTGCTTACCGGCCTGGTGTTCTCCTATACCCGGGCGGCCTGGCTGGGCGTGGCGGGGGCAGCAGCCGTGTTCGCCATCATGCGCCTGCGCATCCCGGCCTGGGCCGTAGGCATCGCGGCGACCGTGGCCGGCGGCCTGGTGTGGGCCAACATGGAACAGATCACCATTGCCATGGGGCGCAACCAGGCGGAAAGCCATGATGACCTGGCCCAGCACGTAAGCTCCATCAGCAACATCCGCTCGGACGCAAGCAACCTGGAACGCATCAACCGCTGGAACTCGGCCTTGCGCATGTTCGAGGAGAAGCCGGTGACGGGCTGGGGCCCCGGCACCTACATGTTCCAGTATGCCCCGTTCCAAGCCGCGCGCGACCGTACCATCATCAGCACCAATTTCGGCCTGGTGGGCAACGCCCACAGCGAATTCCTGGGCCCGCTGGCCGAGCAGGGCCTGCCGGGGCTATTGCTGGTGCTGCTGGTGGTGGGCACCATCTCTTGGACTGCCGTGCGCCTCTGGTCCAAGCTGGCCGATGGTGAGGACCGGCGCCTGGTGGGTGCGGCCTTCCTGGGGCTGGTCTCCTATTTCGTGCACGGGCTGCTGAACAACTACCTCGATCTGGACAAGGCCAGCGTGCCGTTCTGGGGCTTTGCGGCCGTGATCGTGGTGCTGGACCTAAAACACCGCATGCAGCCCGATCAACGGAACCTGCAGGTCAGCAAGGCGAGGTCATCCAAGTAAGGCTGGCTTCCCCGGTGGCTCTCGAAATTGGCCATCAACGCTTCGTTCACCTCCTCCGGCACCGCACCGGAAAGGATCTCCATCACCTTGCGCACGGAAGAAACATCGAAGGCCTCCCCTTGGGCATTCTCCTGCTCCACCAGTCCGTCTGTGTAGCACAGCAGCAACCCCTCGCGCACGTTGGCCCGGCCTACCTGCACAAAGGGCAGTTCCTTGAGCATGCCCAACGCGATGGACCCGTCCATCAGCTCGTTCAGCTCCCCGCCCGCCGCCGCCAACAGGGGTGGATTATGCCCTGCGTTGACGTACTCCATGGTGCCTGTGGCCAAGTCTACCCGGCCCAGGAACAAGGTGATGAAACGCTCCCCGCGGGCCCGCTCGTGCACATTGGAGTTCAGCTCGCGCACCAGTTCGTCCAGCTGGCAGGTGCCCCGCTGCATGAATGCCCGCAACGTTGCCTGGAAGTTGGACATGAGCAACGCGGCGGCTATGCCCTTGCCGCTCACGTCGGCCACGCAGAGCACCCATTGGTCGGTGCCCGTTTTGAACACATCGTAATAGTCCCCGCCCACCTGGTGGTGCGGCTGGTAGCGGCCCGCAGCAAGAAAGCGCCCATCGCCGGGCAGGTCCTTGGGCACCAGCATCTGCTGCATTTCGGCGGCCAGCTCCAGCTCGCGGCGATTGCGTTCCTGGGCCAGGGCCCGCTTGGACAGGCGCTTGTTCTCCAAGGCCACCGCGATCAAGTTGGTGATGGTCTGGAAGAAGTTGAGGTGCTTCACCGTGGGGCTCATGCGCTGGTCCACGTTGTCCACATCACCGATCAGCAGCAAGGCCAGCGGTTTGTTGCGGTGGAAAACGGGGATCGCGATATCATAGCGGCCCAAGCCGATGCCGTTCTCCGAACCGATGAACTCGATGTCGCGCGGCACCTGCATGTAGCGGGCAACCTCCTGCTCGAGGTCCCGCAGCGAATCACCCAAGGATATGGGGCAGGTCCAATGGTCGGTATTCTCGAAATACTTCAGCCGTTGAACGCCGAGCTCGTTGTGGATGATGTCCGAATAGAGCTTGAGCAATTGCTCCTTGGGCTCGTTGTTGTTGATGGCCTTGGTGATGTCCAACAGGGCACGTAGCTGGAACTCCTTCAGGTTGAGGCGTTCGGTAAGGCGTTCCAGGCGTTGCATGGCTCAATCCTTCCAACCTTTGATCATGGCGGGCAACCTGCTCAGGCTGGCGGCTTCGCGCATTTTCTGCTTCCATTCCCCGGCAGGCGACCCGAAGTAGGTCTTGCCGCCTTCCAGGTTGCCGATCAACCCGCTTTGGCCCAGCACCACGGCGCCCGCGCCGATGGTGAGCTTGCTGGGCACGCCCACCTGCCCCCAGAGGGTGACATTGTCGCCCACGACGCAGGCACCGGCAATGCCCACTTGGGCCGCGATCAGGCAGTGTTTGCCGATGAGCGTATCATGGCCGATCTGCACCTGGTTGTCGATCTTGGTGCCGGCGCCGATGCGCGTATCGGCGCTCACCCCACGATCGATGGTGGTGCCGGCGCCGATCTCCACATCATCTTCGATCACCACGCAGCCGGCCGTCACCATCTTCTCATAGCCGCCCGCCCGCTTCTTGTAGTAGAAACCATCCCCGCCGATCACTGCATTGGCATGGATGATCACGCGGTGGCCGATGGTGGTGTTGGGGTAGATCACCACGCCCGGCATGATGGTGCAGCCCTCGCCGATGCACACATTGGAACCCATGGCCACCGATGGGTGGACCACGGTACCGCTACCGACCCGTGGCGCGGCCTCGGGCCATTCCAACGGCAACATGAATTGCCGCACCAGCAGGTTGTAGTCGCGGCAGGGGTCTTCGCTTACCAAAATGGCCTTGCCCTCGGGGATCTCCACATCGGCCTTGTCGATGAGGATGGTGGTGGCCGCGCTGTTCAGGGCTTTGGCGTAGTACTTGGGGTGGTCCACGAAGACGAGGTCGCCGGCCTGCACGCGGTTGATCTCATTGATGCCGGTCACCATGCGCCGGATGTTGCCCAGCACCCGTGCACCAACGATCTCGGCCATGGCAGCCGCTGTGCGAGGTTCCTTCAACTCCATGGGGCAATGCTGCACCTGGCCCAAAAAAGGCCGGTGGCAGCAAATGTAGCCGCAGCCGGTGCATGGCAACGGCCTGCGGGATGAAGAACAGGCTACTTCTTCACCCGGTCGAGGTACTCCCCGCTTTCGGTGTCAATGCGCACCACGGTGCCGATCTCCACGAAGGAGGGCACTTGCACCTCCTGCCCGGTTTCCAAGGTGGCGGCCTTCATCACCTTGTTGCTGGTGTCGCCCTTCACCACGGTCTCCGTGTAGGTCACGGCCAGTTCCACGATCTTCGGGGGGCGTGCCAAGATGGGCGTGCCGCTCTCGAAGCCCACCTGCACCATCATCTCCTCCTTCATCAGGCCCAAGGCATCGCCGAAGAGCTCCACAGGCACGTGGAACTGTTCGTAGCTCCCGGTATCCATGCACACCAGGTGGTCGCCTTCGCGGAAGAGGTACTGGAAATCGCTGACTTCCACGCGGAGCACCTCCATGTTCTCGCCGCTGCGGAAGCGGTGCTCCAGGAGCTTGCCCGTGCGCAGGTTGCGCATCTTGCCCTGGTAGAAGGCGCGGAGGTTGCCCGGGGTGCGGTGCAACCACTCCACCACCTGGCAGATGTCGTTGTTGAAACGGATGAAGGAACCTACGCTGACGTCTCCTGTATTGGCCATGTTGCGGAAAAATGAGGCGCGAAGGTAACCACGTGGGGAAAACGGCAAGCCGGCACGACCAGGGCAAACGCATCTATGCTATAGGCCGGCCCTATTTCAAACCTGGCTCAATGATGGGTGGCTTGTAGTTGAATGAGCGCGCCCGATCGGCTTTGAACTGGCCTTATCCCGTTCAGTACAACGGCCAACACCGTGCTGAAGTGTGCGTAGATAAGTAAGAGGGCTGTAGGCCCGAAACATCATGAGCCTTGTTTTTCAGTGCCTCGATCTACCTGGCCCATGTGCGCGGCCTTCAGCCCCGCTCGGACCCGCAACATACAAGCCCATGGCGATGTCATGGGCTTGCATGTCGCGGGCCTTTGGCCCTGTGAAGCGGTGCCCACGGAGCAGCTGCACCAGGCAGGTCTTCGGCCTTGCCACCCAGCGAAGTGCAAAGACAGATCCAACGATCATCAAGATGATCCATGGACCCTCAATGGCCCATGAGGAAGATCTATTGGATGCGTTTGCTTAACTGGCACGGCCAATACCCGCGCGTCTCCCCCACCCTCCATGCATGGACACGAAGCAGCTTCGTACGGTTTTCCAAGCTACGAGAGGCGGCATCGGCCGCCCGATGCGCCCCATGAGTTGGTATGCCGCACTCAAGGTGCCACCACCACCCGGCAGGCTCTTTGGGAGCTGCCGTCGGTGTTGGAGATGCGCAGCAAATACAGGCCGGGGCTCCATCCATCGGTGGCCAGTTGTGCTGCGCCTGCCGGGAGGATCCGGGGTGCAATTACCAAACGCCCGGCCGCATCCAGCGCGCTGATCTGCCGCGCTTGCGGGGTGGCAAAGCGGAACGGCTCCCCCTGTTGGGCCACGGTGTTCAGCAGGTCGTCCGGAAATGCCCCCGCCAGGTCATCCAAGCTGGCAGGTATCATCAGGGCACAAAGGCCTAGCGTGGGCAACAGCACACCGCCGGAACTGGTGATGGCACTTTCCAGCATGGTGACATGCGCGGATTGTTCCACGAAGCTGCCCACCTCTTCCACCTCGTAGAGTTCCGTGGGGACGACCACATGCTCAAGGTCAATGGCCGATACATGGCATGCGGAGCTGCCCGGCTCGATGGTCCGTATAGCGGGCCAATACCGTGTTAAGCCAAGGTCCACATGCACATTGCTCAGCACCCCGGAGAAGACAGCCCCTTCCGGGCGGACATTCATCCGTACCGGGTGAAAGGTGTTGCGTTGATCGCCTTCCACATGGCTGTTCATCACCGTGGCATCAAGCAACCCGCCATCATCGGCGACTTTTACCACCAGGGAATCCATGGAAATGAGCACGGTACCGTCCGTCCGTTGCCCCAAGCCGAAGATGGTGGGCCCGTAACCCGGAGGGTGCGTGTAGAAATCGGCGTCCACAATACTTCCCTGCAGGTCCATGCGGTACGTGGCGAGGTAATCATGTCCTGGGACCAGCATCCTGCCCACGTTCATCAAGGAGCCATCGGCCATGACGGCAGCCTGCACGCTCTCCTCTTGGGCCATGTCGCCACTGATGTAGTTCACCTGCTTCAACCAATTCAATGTGCCATCTGAACTTACATGGCCGATCACATCCACTGCACCCCAATACCAGCACCCCCTGATGTAAAAGCCGCCTGCGTTGTCCCCCACCAGCTTGGTCGCGACCCAGTGTGGTACTGGACCAGGAAATTGGAATGACCGCGCCCATGCCAATTCACCGTCCATCCCCAGCTTCACCACGGACAATTGGCTGGAGTTAGAGCTGGCCTTGTCGTGAACCACCAGGAACACCCCGTCCGTTCCCACGCCTACCATGGCGTCTATCTGGTACGTCGACAAGAACTCCGGAGTGGCAAACCCGTATGCATTGGAAACCACGTATTGCCACGCAATGCCTCCATCCTGATCGATCCTGGCAATCTGGCAATATGTCCGCAAGCTGTCTATCAGTAGGAAATCGATTTCATTAATTACAACCTCATAGGGCAATATGCGCACCAGCACAACTCCACCTTCGTTGTCGGCCAACAAGTGCATCTGATCCGTACCCGGACCTCCCAACTCCCTCGCCCATAACGGTGTACCGTCCGCTTCCGCCCGCCACAAGCGCATTCCCGCACTGGTGCGCAACAGCAGCAGGTGGTCACCATTGGAAGCGGTGGTGCCGGTGATGACAATGGCACCCTGCGTGCTGGAGGTATCCAACGCCAATTGGCTTTGCGCCTGGGCAACCAGTGGAATACATAGCACGATGGTTAAAGCAAGCCGTTTCATTGCGGTACGTTTTTGGGTTGGCAGTGATCGAAGTTAACAATAACTCCAACCCTACTGCCCGGTAGTTGGGCAGGGCCTTACTGGCCAAGGCACACCCCGATGCCTTTCTGCAACCTGCTGCACACCTTTGCCCCATGTACAAACTGAAGATCATCCTGGCCAGCACCCGCAGCGGGCGCAAAGGGCCTGCCGTGGCCGAGTGGATCACCGCCGTGGCCCAGGCCGATGCGCGCTTTGAAACGGAACTGGTGGACCTGAAGCAGGTGAACCTGCCGTTCCTGGACGAACCGAACCACCCGCGCCTGCGCAAGTACACCCATGAACACACCAAGGCGTGGAGCGCGTTGATCGACGGTGCGGACGCCTTCATCTTCGTGATGCCGGAGTACAACTACGGCTATTCCGCGCCACTGAAGAACGCGATCGACTTCGTGTTCCGGGAGTGGCACTACAAGCCGGTGGGTTTGGTGAGCTACGGCGGGGTGAGCGGCGGCCTGCGCGCCGTGCACCTGCTGAAGCCCGTGCTCACTGCGGTCCAGCTCACGGTGGCGGGCGAGGTGCCCATTCCGTTCTTTCAGAATTTTATCGGTGAGGACGGCGTATTCAGGCCGAACGAGGTGCTGGTGAAGGCAGCCCCGCGCATGCTGGACGGCATTGCGAAGTGGGCGGAGGTGCTGGGGCCGGTGCGGGAGGAGCAGCTGGGTTCGTAGGGCATAGGCCGCAGGGCGTAGGGGAAAGGCCCCCTACGAACTACCTACTACGAACCACAAACCACACCCTGTATCCTATTTCCACCTGCTGATCTCCAAGCTCTCCGTACAGGCAAACGTCTCCTCCTCCTGCCGGTTGCTGGCCACCAAGAGGGTGCGTTGAGCGAGGTTGCCCTCCAACAGCTTGCGGAACCAGGCAATGCCTTCAGCATCGAGGTTGGAGGCGGGTTCGTCCAGCAGCAGCAAGGGCGTATCGCTGAGGATGGCCAAGGCGAGCTTCAGGCGCTGCTTCATGCCGCTGCTGAAATGCAGCACGGGTTTCTCCAAGTGCGGCTCCAAGTAGGCTGTGCGGGCCACGTCCTGCACGGAAGTGCCCGCATGGAAAGGCTTGAAGCGCGCATGGTTGGCAATGGCCTGCCGCAAGGGCAGGTCCTCATACAAGCCCAAGTAGGGCGCCGCAATGGCCACGTGACGGTACACGTGCTCTGGATCGATCACCTTGCCGGAAAGGCTGTGTTCAACCGTGCCGGCCGTGGGCACCAGCGCGCCGGCCACCACCTGCAGCAGCGTGCTTTTCCCGCTGCCGTTCGGCCCTAAAATGGCGGTGCGGCTGCCTGCGGCGAAGACATGGTCCGCATGGCGGAACACCTTCTCGCGGGCAAACTGCTTGGCGGTGCCATTCAATGTTACCTGCATTCCCGCGCTCAGCGTTGCGGCCATTTTATCCCCGTTCAACATGCAAAGCCATCGGATCACTTCCGCAGCGGTCTTCGGCAGGAGACCCTGCGGCTACCATGCTTGATCGGGCAGTAAATGGATATCCATGCGCGATCACTCGGCCAGCCCGCGCATGATGCCCTTTGGGCTGTTGCGGATGAACTCCGTGATCAGCAGCTGCTCGGGGGTTCCTTTGAAGAGCTGTTCCACGTTCTGCAGGGCGCGTTCCAGGTTGCTGTTGCGCACGAAGATCTCGCGGTAGATGTCCTCGATGCGTGCCACCATGGCATCGTCGAAGCCACGGCGGCGCAAGCCCACCACGTTCACGCCCACGAAGCTCAGGGGCTCGCGCGCGGCCTTCACGAACGGCGGCACGTTCTTTCGCACCAGGGAGGCGCCGGCGATGAAGCTGTGCGCGCCGATGTGGATAAACTGCTGCACGGCCACATTGCCTTCGAGGATGGCCCAATCACCGATGGTGACGTGGCCCGCCAAGTTCACGCTATTGGCGATCACCACATGATCGCCCAGGATGCAGTCGTGCGCCAGGTGCACATAGGCCATCAGCAGGCTGTGGCTGCCCACGGCGGTGCGCTGGCGGTCGGCGGTGCCGCGGTTGATGGTGACGCACTCGCGCACGGTGGTGTGGTCGCCCACTTCGGCGGTGGTCTTCTCCCCGGCGAACTTCAGGTCCTGGGGGATGGCGCCGATGACGGCCCCGGGGAAGATGCGGCATTGCCTGCCCAGGCGGGCACCGTCCATGAGGGTGGCGTTGGGACCGATCCAGGTGCCCTCGCCGATCACCACATCGGCGGCAATGGAAGTGAAGGGCTCAATGACCACATCCTTGCCGATGCGTGCGTCCGGGTGGACGGAGGCCAGCTTGGAGATGCTCATGCTTGTGCCACGGGCTTCTTGGGTTCGGCCTTGGCTTCGGCGGGCGCCTTGTCGCGGGCGATCTGCGCCATCATTTCGGCTTCCACGGCGGGCTGTCCGTTCACATAGCCGATGCCTTTCATGTGCACGATGCCCCGGCGGATGGGGGTGATGAGGGTGAGGCGGAACACGAGGGTATCGCCGGGGATCACCTTGCGGCGGTAGCGCACGCCGTCGGTCTTCAGGAAGTAGGTGGTGTAGTTCTCCGGATCGGGCACTTGGCTGAGGGCGAAGATGCCGCCCACCTGGGCCATGGCTTCCACCTGCAGCACGCCGGGCATCACGGGGTTGTCCGGGAAGTGGCCGGTGAAGTGGGGCTCGTTGAGGGTGACGTTCTTCACGCCCACGATGCTGTTGGCATCCATGCTCATCACCTTGTCCACCAGCAGGAACGGATAGCGGTGGGGAAGCATTTTGGAGATGGCATTGATGTCGAAGAGCGGCTCCTTGGTGAGGTCGAAGAAGAAGCGTTCGTCCTTTTCCTCCTCGCGGATGCGGTCCTTGATGCGCTTGGCGAAGGTGGTGTTGCCGAAGTGCCCGGGCCGAGCCGCCAGGATATGCCCTTTGATGGGGCGCCCCACCAGCGCGAGGTCGCCGATGATGTCCATCAATTTGTGGCGCGCAGGCTCATTGAGGAATTTGAGGTCCGTGGTGTTGAGCACGCCGTTGCGGCGCACCTCCACGTCCTTGTACTCGCGGCCGATGCTCTTGGCCAGTGCCTTCAGGTCTTCCTGCGTGATGTCTTCCCGGTCCTCCAGCACGATGGCATTGTCCAGGTCGCCGCCTTTGATCAGGCCGGCCTTTGCGAGCTGCTCCACCTCGCGCAGGAAGACGAAGGTGCGGCAGGGGGCGATCTCGGTCTTGAATTCGCCGCTGTTGTACATGCTGGCGTGCTGGGTGCCCAGCACGGGGCTGTTGTAGTCCACCATCACCGTAAGGCGGAATTCGCCGCCCGGGGCGGGCACGCCGAGCATCTCGGTGCCGCGCTCGGCGGTCTCGAACCAGATGGGTTCCTTGAGCACCCACCAGTTGCGCGGGGCGTCCTGTTGCTGGAACCCTGCCTGTTCAATGGCCTCCACGAAAGGCGTGGCACTGCCGTCCATGATGGGCACTTCGCTGCCGTTGAGCTGGATCAGGCAGTTGTCCACGCCCAAGGCGTAGAGTGCGGCCAGTACGTGCTCGGTGGTGTTCACCTTCACGTCGCCCTTGCCGAGGGTGGTGCCGCGCGCGGTGCTCACCACCAGGTCGGCGTCGGCATCGATCACCGGCTGTCCTTCCAAGTCGGTGCGCTGGAACTTCAGGCCATGGCCTGCCGGTGCGGGGCACAGGGTGAGGGTGACCTGCTCACCGGTGTGCAGGCCCACGCCCTTCACTTGGGCCTTGTCCTTCAAAGTGTGTTGCTTGTCGCTCATGCGTTGATATCGGGCTACATCAGCCTTGTGCCCCGGTACGGCCGGTGGCCTTGAGGTTGTCCAATTCCTTTTTTAGTTGGTCCAGCTGCTGGGTGATCTCGGGCAGGTTGCGGAACAGCACATAGCTGCGCTTGTAGTCGCCTATGGCGTAGGCTGGTGAGCCCTGCACCACGGCGTCGTCGGGCAGGTTCACGGAGACCCCGCTCTGGGCGGCCACCTTCACGCGGTTGCCGATGTGCAGGTGGCCTACGATGCCCACCTGGCCACCGATGACGCAGTGGTCGCCGATGCGGGTGCTGCCGGCAATGCCGGTCTGGGCCACCACCAGCGTGTGGGCGCCGATCTCCACATTGTGGCCCACCTGGATCAGGTTGTCCAACTTGGCGCCCTTGCGGATGATGGTGTGGCCGAGGGTGGCGCGGTCCACGGTGGTGTTGGCGCCGATCTCCACGTTGTCCTCCAGGATCACGTTGCCCACCTGGGGCATCTTCTCCTGCTCACCCGCGGCGTTTGCCGTGAAGCCGTAGCCGTCCGCCCCGATCACCGCCCCGCTGTGGACCACGCAGTTGGCGCCCACGATGCACCGGTGGTACACGGTAACGTTGGCGTGCAGCACGGTGCCCTTGCCGATGCGGGCGTCATCGCCCACGGTGCAATGGGGAAAGATCTTGGCCCCTTCCTCGATCACGGCTCCTTCGCCGATGTAGCTGAAGGCACCGATGTAAGCACCCGCCGCCACCTTGGCCTTGGGGCTCACAAAGCTGGGCTGCTCAATGCCTCGCTTGTCGCTGACCAGGCCCTCGTTCATCTTCAACAGGCGGCTGAAGCAGGCACGGGGGTCGCCCACGCGGATCAGCGTGAGCCGCTTGGGCAGCGGTTGGGTGGGCTGGAAATCCCGGGCCACCACGGCTATGCTGGCTCCGGTGGAGTAGAGCAGGTCCGTGTATTTGGGATTGGCCAAAAAGGTGAGCGTGCCGGGCTTGCCCTCTTCGATCTTGGCCAAGTCGTTCACCAGCACTTGGGCGTCACCATCCACCTCCCCTTCCAGGAGTTCGGCGATCTGTGCGGCTGAGAATTGCATGGCTGTGCCCCGCCTGGCCAAAGCCCTACGGGCCTGCGAAGATAATTGACCATGGCAAGCCCGGTATACCTCCCACAGGGCTATCGCCTCTAATAGGCATGGCCAAAACCGGGAATGTTGTGCGGCCCTGTCAGGGTCGAACGCCCACTGTTCAGGAGAATGCTACGATGTTTGACCCCGCCAGGGTCAATTCAAGTCTTCCGGCCCAACCGTAAAGTGCGCTGCGGGAAGAACCAGGCAGGGCGACTGGTGGAAATACTTTCACGGCTCGTTTGCGGCACCAAACTTCCTGGCGGTCTCCTGACCGCCGTAGAGGGCTAATACCAATAATGCATTCAAAGTCGGCCAAGAGATGCGCCGCGATCTCCCGCGAGCTGGATGAAGCATTTCCGTAGGACGATACGCGGAACAGGTTGCGAAGCGGGGCCTACGGAACCTGGCCTGAGGAGTAATCATCCGGAAAGAGGGCAAGTAGATCGGTCGATATTGAATGGGTAGATGGTGTAGATCCGGAGTTCCATGAGCCGCAGCTACACGTTCTCCCGGAATATCGTCGTGCTGTTGGCCTGTGCCGTGGGCGTCACCACAATGTCATTGAGGCACACATGCGGCGGCTGCGTGGCGGCGAAGTACACCACGGCAGCCACATCTTTTGCCGTGAGCGGGGTAAAGCCCGCGTAAGTCTGCTTGGCCCGGTCGCGGTCGCCGTGGAACCGCACCTCGCTGAATTCGGTCTCGGCCGCGCCCGGCGCCACTTGCGTCACCTTGATGCCATGCGGCAGCAGGTCGATGCGCATGCCTTTGGTGAGGGCGTCCACGGCGTGTTTGGTGGCGCAGTACACGTTGCCCTTGGGATAGACCTCCTTGCCGGCGGTGCTTCCGATGTTGATGATGTGGCCCTGTCCCCGGGCGATCATGCCCGGGATCACGGCACGGCTCACGTACAACAGACCCTTCACATTGGTGTCCAGCATGCGCTCCCAGTCGTCCGGCCGTCCGTCCTGGATGGGATCCAGTCCGGCTGCCAGGCCGGCGTTGTTCACCAGCACGTCCATGGTGCTCCACTCCGCAGGCAGTGAGGCCAGGGCCCGCTCCACCTCCTGAGGGTTGCGCACATCGAAACGGAGCGCATGCACCACGGCCCCCCCCTCCACCGTGCCATGCAAGCCCTCCAGTTCACGCTTGAGCACCTCCAGCCGGTCGCGTCTGCGGCCGGTGATGATCACACGCCAGCCTTCCTGCGCAAAGAGGCGGGCCATGGCCTCGCCGAAGCCGCTGGTGGCGCCGGTGATGAGGATGGTGCGGGGTTGCTTCGGATCGGGCATGGTGCAAAGTTCAACTCCCGAACCACTCCTTCCCCATGCTTCTGGGAAAAGCCAGGAAGTGCTTCTCCACTGCGCCGCTCATGGCCTCGATGCCGAGGTTGTCGCTGGCTTGTGCGATGTCCTTCAGTTTGCCGTTCTTGAACAGCAGCTGGATGCCGTCGTGCTTGGGGTCGTATGCATTGTTGACCACCTTGCCGGCAAGCACGAAGAGCCCGGCCTCTTCCGCGGTGACGCCCAGCTCCTCCACGCAAACATGCCGGATGCGCTCCACCTGCGCTGCCGGCCATGGTTCGTTGCGCAGCTTGATGCGCAAGGTGCGCCGGTGCAGCAGGTCTGAGGCCAGACGCGCCAGCACCTTGTCGGGGTGATCGGCCCACACCTTCACGGCGCCCATGATGTCGTGGTCGTCCAGGCGCATGAAGTCGGACAGCACGGCAGGGTCGTTGAAGGAATCGCGGTCTCGGCGTTCCCCCAGGAAGCCCAGCAGCGCCGGAGCGCCGAAGAGCGGCACGCCTTGCAGGCCGAGGGCTTTGGCGCGGCGGAGCGTTTGCACCAGCATCTGCTCGCAGGCCACCACGGTCTTGTGCAGGTACACCTGCCAGTACATCAGGCGGCGCGCCACAATGAACTTCTCGATGCTGTAGATGGCCTTCTCCTCCACCACCAGCCCGTCATTCACCACCTGCAGCATCTTGATGATGCGGTCGCCCCCGATCACCCCTTCGCTCACTCCGGTATAGAAGCTGTCGCGGTTCAAGTAATCCATGCGGTCCATGTCCAGCTGGCCGCTCACCAGTTGGTGCAGGAAACGCTTGGGGTACTGGTCGCGGAAGATGCGGATGCCCAGGTCCAAGGCCCCGTTGAACTCCACGTTCAGGGCATCCATTACCAAGGCGCCGACCTCCTCATGGCCGATGCCCTCCACGATGCTGTGTTCCAGCGCGTGGCTGAAGGGGCCGTGCCCGATATCGTGCAGCAGGATGGCCACGTGGGCGCCAAGGGCCTCCTCCTCCGATACCGCATGCCCTTTGCCGCGCAGGCTTTCCAAGGCCAAGCCCATGAGGTGCATGGCGCCCAGCGCATGGTGGAAGCGGGTGTGCAGCGCCCCCGGGTACACCAGGTGCGAAAGCCCGAGCTGTTTGATGTAGCGCAGGCGCTGGAACCACCGGTGGTCGATCAAGCGCAGCAACAAGGGGTGCGGCACGTTGATGAAACCATAGACGGGGTCGTTGAAGATCTTCATGGAGTGATCAGGGAAAGTTCGTGGTTCGTGGGGCAAAGTGGACCGAAGCCCAAGTTTCAACCTGCACAAGGAACCATGAACCGGCCCGAATGTACTGGAGGCTTGCAGGAAAGTTCGCCGGGCACAGGGAATGGTTCGCAGTTCTGCAGGGAACTCCGCGAACCCGGCCTCACGAACTGCGCCCTGCAAAGCCAGGGCTAACGCACCAAAATTCAAGGACCCCTATCATCCATTTGAAGCCCAAGGATTTGAGGTTAGCCCTTCGGCTCCGCCCAGGGCAGTTTACGTTTAGTAAGCAGGCTTTAACTATACACTGCCCTGAGCATTAGCGAAGCGGCACTCCACAGCATGCACAGCATGCGAGGAGCCGAAGGGCCAACACCGCATACGATCGGTGGTCATCGCCGGATGTAGTACATCCCTCCGCGGCATGCGGTCCCATGGTGGCCCTTTAGATGCGTTTGCCCTACCTGCAAACCACGCCCTACGCACTTCACCCCATAATTTCACGCCCTCTAACAAAAGCAAGGCAACATTCCCCCCGCAGGGCGTGTTTCCCTTGCATGCACACGACCACAGCGCCCACCCGGCCAACCGGGACCCCGAACACCACCATGGCAGCATCCATCCTCTGGGCCGACGACGAGATCGACCTCCTGCGCCCCCACGTGCTCTTCCTGGAAAAGAAGGGCTATGCCGTCACCACCGTGAACAACGGGCTCGATGCGGTGGACGCCGTGGGCAAGGCGGAGTTCGACATCGTCTTCCTGGATGAGAACATGCCCGGCCTCAGCGGGCTGGAAACGCTCACGCGCATCAAGGCGGCCAGCCCGCGCACGCCGGTGATCATGATCACCAAGAGCGAGGAGGAAAGCATCATGGAGGAGGCCATCGGCAGCAAGATCAGCGACTACCTGATCAAACCGGTGAACCCCAACCAGATCCTGCTGGCCCTGAAAAAACACTTGGACGGCAGCCGCCTGGTGAGCGAGAAGACCACCAGCAGCTACCAGCAGGAATTCGGCAGGCTGGGCATGCGCCTGGGCGACCGCCTGGGCACCAAGGAGTGGATGCAGCTCTACGACGAGCTGGTGCGCTGGGAACTGGAGCTGAGCGGCAACCCGGACCAGGGCATGACCGAGATTCTGCGCAGCCAATGGGCCGAGGCCAACGACCTCTTCAGCCGCTTCGTGGAAAAAAACTACGTGGACTGGGTGAACAACAAGGGCCAGGACGTGCCCATGCAAAGCCACCAGGTGTTCAAGAACAAAGTGGCGCCGCTGATCGACGAAAAGCAAGGCCCGCTGTTCCTGGTGCTCATCGATAACCTGCGGCTGGACCAATGGCGGGTGATCGAGCCCATCGTGGCCGATTTCTTCAAGGTGGAGGAGCAAGGCCAGTTCTACAGCATCCTGCCCACGGCCACGCAGTATGCACGCAACGCGCTCTTTGCGGGCATGATGCCGGGCGAGATCCAAAAGCGCTATCCCGGGAAATGGCTCAATGAGGATGACGAAGGCAGCAAGAACGCCTTCGAGGAGGAGTTCATGAACGAACAGCTCAAGAGCTTGGGCAAACGCGTGAAGACCAGCTACCACAAGATCACCAACATCGCCGCCGGCAAGAAGTTGGCCGAGACCGTGGGCAACCTGATGGAGAACCCCTTCAACGCCATCGTATACAACTTCGTGGACATGCTCAGCCATGCCCGCACGGAAATGGAAGTGATCCGCGAACTGGCCGAGGATGAAGCCGCCTACCGGTCGATCACACTGAGCTGGTTCCGGCACAGCCCCCTGCTGGACATCCTGAGGACCATTGCCGAAAAGGGCGGCCGCGTGGTGATCACCACCGACCACGGCACCGTGCGGGTAACCCAGCCAAGCAAGGTGGTGGGCGACCGCAACACCAACACCAACCTGCGCTACAAGCACGGCCGCAACCTCACCTACGAAGGCAAGGAAGTGCTGGCCATCAAGGACCCCGCGCAGGCCTTCCTGCCGCGCATGAATGTGAGCAGCAGCTTTATCTTCGCCAAGAAGGACCTCTATTTCGTTTATCCGAACAACTACAACCACTTTGTGAACTTCTACCGGAACACCTTCCAGCACGGGGGAATCTCCATGGAAGAAATGCTGGTGCCCATCGCCTACCTCAAACCGCGTTGACCCCCACGATGAGCACCCTCCTTGCGCTGCACCGGCCCGAAGACGTACCGGCGGCAGCCGCAAACCTGCTGCATGCCTTTCCGCAAAGCCGGGTGTTCACCTTCAACGGACCGCTGGGTGCGGGAAAGACCACCCTGATCAAAGCGCTCTGCACCAGGCTCGGCGTGGAAGCCGGCATGGCCAGCCCCTCCTTCGCCATTGTGAACGAATACCGCGCCCGCAACGGCGAACCGGTGTACCACTTCGACCTCTACCGGTTGAACCATGCCCACGAACTGGAAGGCATCGGCTTTACCGAGTACTTGGACAGCGGCCACTACTGCTTTGTGGAATGGCCCGCCCTGGGCCAAGGCCTGTATCCGCCGGGCACCGTGGAAGTGGCCATGGACCTGGACGCCGACGGGGGGCGCAGCCTGCGGATCAACGAACTTCAGCCCCGCTGAGGGCATTGCACATGAGCACCAGCAGTGAACTGTTGAAACAACTGGCCCGCGAGGTGGCCATGCTCCCCCAGGAACAAACCATGGAGGCGGCGCACAAAGGCAAGCGATTGCTGATCGGCATCCCCAAGGAAACCACTCCGCAGGAACACCGCGTGCCCCTCACCCCCGCCAGCGTGGCGGTGCTCACCGGCCGCGGCCACGACATTGTGATGCAACGCGGGGTGGGCGGCAATGCGCAATTCCAGGACAGCGACTACAGCGAAGCCGGTGCCCGCATGGCCGATGATGCCCGCGAAGTGTTCGAATCCGACCTGATCCTCAAGGTAGCGGCCCCTTCCGAGGAAGAGATCGCCCTGCTGCACCACAAGCAGATCCTGGTGTCCGCCCTGCAGACCGGCGCCCAGCACCGCGAAGCCCTGCGCAGCATGATGGCCAAGAAGCTCACGGCGGTGGCCTGGGACTTCATCAAGGACCGTGAGGGCATCTACCCCATCATCCGGGCCATGGGCGAGATCGCCGGCAACACCTCGGTACAGATCGCCGCCGAATACCTCAGCACCGACAAAGGCGGGCAGGGCCTCATGCTGGGCGGCATCAGCGGGGTGGCCCCCGCCGAAGTGGTGGTGATCGGCGCGGGCACCGTGGGCGAATTCGCCACCCGTGCAGCACTGGGCGCCGGCGCCAGCGTGAAGGTCTTCGACAAAAGCATCTACCGCCTGCGCCGCCTGCAAAGCATCCTCGGCCAGCGCATCTGGACCAGTGTGATCCAACCTGATGTGCTCCGCGAAGCGCTCATCCAAGCCGATGTGGCCATCGGCGCCTTGCGCCCGGAGCACGGCCGCACCCCCATGGTGGTGAACGAGGACACCGTGGGCCGCATGAAGGCCGGCAGCGTCATTGTGGACGTGAGCATCGACCGCGGCGGCTGCTTCGAGACCAGCGAACAAACCAGCCTCACCGACCCGGTATACAAAAAGTACGGCGTGCTGCACTACTGCGTGCCCAACATCGCCAGCCGCGTGCCCCGTACCGCCTCCTACGCCCTCACCAACATCTTCACCCCCATCCTGCTCACCATGGGCGAAATGGGCGGCTTCGAGGATGTGATCAAACGCAACATCGGCCTGCGCCAAGGCGTGTACCTGTACAACGGCGCCCTCACCAGCGAGATCCTCTCCGAGGCCTACCGCCTGCCGTACAAAGACCTGGACATGCTGCTGGCCGCTTTCTGATGGAGTGCTCACAGGAAATTGCATTTCAGTGGTTAGTTGGCAGGTGGCAGGTGGCAGGCGGCAGGTGGAGACGCTATCCCAGTTCCGCACAGGAAAGCAACGAGCAACCATCTTGTTGAGCGGTCACTGACCACGCACAACTGACAACCCACAACACGCCACCTTCATCTTTTCACCTTGCACATGACCTTGACCCGCCGCCTCTACCTCTTCGGCATCGGCATTGGCCTGGGCTGCCTGCTGGCCTGGGGCATCTACGGCAACCGGCTGGACAACACCGACTGGATGCCCAACCACCGGGTGAAGCTGCGCCTGCAAAGCACCCTGATCAAGGCCACCCCCGAGGCGGAAGCCCAACTGGCCCCGTTGCACCTCTCACTGGCCGACCTGCGCAAGGCCGTGATCGACAGCTGCGACATCAACTTCGGCGAAAGCATCCGCAGCAAGGACAGCCTGGTGTACTACGTGCACGGCACCGTGCGCGGACAGCAAGTGCACTACCTGGCCGCCACGCTCCGCGACTTCCGCACGGACAGCACGGCCACGCTTACAGCCATCCACACCGGATTGAAATAAACCGGGCCCGGCCACGATCGTGCAACCGCCTCACGCCAAACCCAGCTTCTTCACCAGTTTGCCCACCTCGTCCTCGGTGCTGCGCAGCATCTGCGAGCAGAAGGTGATCAGCTCCACTGCGCGCTTCACCTTCACGGTCAGCTCGTCCACGCCGATCTTGTCCGCCTGCAGGTCGGTCATGATCTGCTCCAGCTCCGCATAGGCTTTGTCGTAGGTCAGGGGCTTTTCAGCCATGTTGCTCGATGGATTCAACGGTGGAGTGCACGGTGCCTTTGGCCAACGTGGTGGTGATCCGCTCACCAGGCCGCAAGTTACCCGCATCGGTGATCGCTTGGCCTTGCGCCCGCGTAATGCTGAAGCCCCGGGCTAAAGTGGCTTGCGGCCCGAGGAGGTTCACGGTTTCACGCAGGCCCTTCAGCTGCAAGGCCACCAACTGCAGTTGCTTGTTTGCCACCAGGCCCAGCTTGATCGAAAGCTCTTCGAGACCGGCCCGCTTCACCTGCTGCAACCAACGCAGCGGATCGGTGGTCAAGCGGGCGCGGTGGTTCTCCAGCACCTGGCCTTCAGTGTGCAGCTTGGCCTGTACACGGTGCGCCAGTTGCCCGGTGGCCGTGTGCAAGCGGCCGCGTTGCAGCTGGCAGTGGTTCACGGGCCTGGTGCGGACCATTTCCGCGTAGGCGCTCAAGGTCTCCCGGCGCATGGAGAAATCCTCGAGCACCAGGCTATGCACTTTGTCCAGCATGCTCGTCAGGGCGATCTCGAAACCGGAGGCCTTGTCCACCAGGAAATCCGCGACGGCCGTGGGCGTTTTGTGCGGTTCTTTGGCAATGAGGTCCAGCACGGAGGTGTCCACATCATGCCCGATGCCGGTGAGCACGGGCTTGGGGAAGGCCGCCACCAAGCGGGCCAGTTCCAGATCATTGAACGGTTCGAGGTCCAGCTTGGAACCACCGCCCCGGACCAGTACCAAGGCATCGAAGAGCCGGGGATCGATCGCGCCCACGGCGGCGCGCAGCTCGGCGGCGGCGCCATCGCCCTGCACGGCGGAGCCGAATACGCGCACATGGAAGCGGTAGCCCCGTTCGTTGTGCTGCAGGTGCTGCATAAAATCAGCATAGGCCGCAGAGCCCACCGAGGCCACCAGCGCAATGCGCTGCAGCACCATGGGCATGGGCGCGAAGCGGTTGCGGTTGTACAGGCCATCTTCCTTCAGCGCGCGGATGGTGGCCAGCTTGCGCCGCTCCATTTCCCCGATGTTGAAGGCCAGGTCGAGCGCCTCTATGTTGATGCTCAACCCGTGCACCAAATGAAAGTCCACCCGCCCCAAAAGGAGCACCTCCACGCCGTCCTTGAGGATATTGTCCGCCTCGGCCCCCAATTCGCTGCGGATGCGCTGGTAGGCGGAGTTCCAGATGTGGGCGCGCATCACGGCCACCTTTTGGCCGCCCTTGTGTTCCACCAGCTCCAAGTAGGCATGGTTTTTCACCTTGAGGCCGGCGATCTCCGCCCGGATCCAATAGGCCTGCCCGCCGGTGGCTTCCTCGATCCGTTGCTTGATCGCGGTGCTGACCTGGGAGAGCGTGAAGACCCTGCGTTCGTCCATGGTATTTCGGCCCGGAAGGCGCTGCAAGTTATCCGGCAAGGCCGCTTCAATCCGATCCCCGTACCACGGTCACGTGGCCGTAATACACGCGCTCATCGCCGTCGCGGTTCAGCACCACCTTCCACACGTACACATCGCTCTTCACGGGCTGGCCGTTGTAGCTGCCCTCCCATGCAGCCCAGCGGTCACGGGTGTGGTGCACCTGCTCTCCCCATCGGTCGAACACGTAAAAGTCATAGGTCCACTTCTCAAAGCCGTTGAGCACGGGCCGGAATGATTCGTTCAACCCGTCCTGGTCCGGCGTGAAGGCGTTGGGCGCAAACACCTCCGGGTCGCTCACCGCCACCACGGACCGGCACAGGGTGTCCGTGCAACCATGGTCATTGCTGGCCACCAGGCAGAACGGGTAGAGGTCATCCGGCCCGGCCGGGAAGAGGTGCATGGGCTCCTGTGCGGTGGACGACAGGCCATCGCCGAAATCCCACAGCCAACTGGTGGCGCCAATGCTCTGGTTGAAGAACTGCAGCGCATAGGAGGTGCTTTGCATGGGTTGATAGCTGAAGGCGGCGATGGGCGTGGGGTTTACCTGCACGGCACCGGGCACCACGGCGGTATCGGAGCAACCGCCCGCACCCGTGGCGATCAGCATCACGGTGTAGTTGCCTGCCGGGAAGGCGTGCACGGGGGCGGCTTCATCCGCCTGCTGCCCGTCGCCGAACGACCATTGGAAGGCATTGGCATTGGCGGAAAGATTCTGGAAGTACACGGGGTATCCGGCGCAGGCGGGCTGCGGCTGCGCCAGGAACGCCGCCAGTGGCGTGGGATGCACCACGAACACATTGCTGGTATCGTGGGTGCAGCCGTACTGGTTCGCCACGTTGAGCGTGATGGTGTAGCTGCCGGGCGCATCGTACACGGCGACGGGGTTGTTCAGCAAGGAGGCGCTACCGTTGCCAAGGTCCCAGCTGTAGCTCACGGCTCCTGCGGCATTGCTGAACAACTGCAGGGTGGCGGGCGTGGTGCAGCTGTGGTCCTGCGCCAGGGTGAAGGCGCTCTGCGGCAGCGGGAAAACCGTGATCACGGTGGTTGCGGTGTCCGTGCAGCCATTGAGGTGCTCGGCGACCAACTGCACCGTGTAGGCTCCCGCGGCCGTGAAGGTGTGCGCCGGCGCGGCGGCGCCGCTCGTGTTGCCGTCACCGAGTTCCCATTGTTGGAAATCGCTGTTGGTTCCGGTGTTGGTGAACTGGACCTCCAGCGGCATGCAGCCACTGGAGCTGTCGGCCACGATGGCGGCAACCGGTGCGGGCAGTACGGTAACCGGCTGGGTGAGCACCGCCGGGCAAGGAGCAAGGGTGGACGTAACGCTGAGCGTGACGCTATAGGTGCCTGCCGCCGCATAGCCGTGCACGGGCGTGGTGAGCGTGGAGGTGCCGCCGTCGCCGAAATCCCAATGCACGCCCACCGGCGACGGGCTGTTGTTGGTGAATTGCACCGGCGCACCGGCGCAGTGCAGGCCGGGGCCGATGGTGAAATCCGCCAACGCCGCAGGCTGCACGGTGATGGTCACGGCCACGGTGTCATGGCTGCATCCATTATCGCCGAACAGCGTGGCGGTGTAGGTGCCGGGGGTCGAGTAGGTGTGGCTCACGTTCATCGCGGTGGACACGTTGCCGTCCCCGAGGTCCCAATGCCAGTTGGTAACGCCGATGCTGTACTGGGTGAAGTTCACTGTGAGCGGTACGCAGCCGATGGTGGTATCGGTGTTGAAGAAGGCTGTGATGGTGTTGGGCAACGTAGTGATGGTGTAGCTGGCCGTGTCGCTTCCGCAGGCATTGGAGGCGGCCAGGGTGATGGTGTACACGCTGTCGGCGGAGTTGGCGTAGTAGGTGTGCTGCACCAGGCTGTCCGGGGTGGTGCTGGTGGTGCCATCACCGAAGTCCCAGAAATAACTGTCGGCCTGTCCGACGGTGACGTTGCTGAAGGTCACCGGCCACGGGGAGCAACCTGCATCGAAGTCCGGCCCGAACAGGGCGGTGGGCGCGGGATGCACGGTGACCAAGCCCGTGGAATCAACCGAGCCGCACACGTTGCCGGCCGTGAGCGTAATGGCGTAGGTGGTATCGCCCATCACCCCTGCGCTGAATGCATGCGGGGGCGGCTGCTGGTCCGTAGAGGTGGAACCGTCGCCGAAATCCCAACTGTAGCTCAGGCCGTTCCCCGAACTGTTGTTGGTGGCGCTGACCAGCAAGGGGCCGCAGCCCTGCGCCGGATCAAAGTCGAAGCCGACGGAAGGGCCCTCCCACACGGTGACCGTTGCCGTGGCCGAGCTGGAGCAGCCGAGGCCGGTGAACGCGGTGAGCGTAACGGTATAGGTGCCGGTGTCGGCGTACACGTGGGCCGGTGATCCGAGGGTGGAACTGCCCCCGTCGCCGAAGTCCCAGCTCCAAGAGGTGGCCCCCGTGCTTGTGCCGGTGAATGGGAACGGCGCCATGGCACAGGCGATGGGCCCATGGGTGAAGGCCGCGGCGGGCACGGTCAGCACGGCCATCACCTGTGTCAAACTATTGGTGCAGCCATTGGCGTCGGTGATGGTGTAGGTGACCGGAAAGTTGCCCGCACCACTGATCGCGGGATCGAACACGCCCAGCACGGGATCGGTAATGCCCGTTCCCTGCCAGCTGCCACCGGGAGGCGTGGCGCCGAAGGTGATCGGTGGCGCATCCGCGCAGGCATCATCCAAGCCCGAAAGCACGATCGCCGGCAACGCATGCACGGTGATGTCCACTTGGTCTTGCGTGGTGCACGAGCCGGCGCCCACGCTGTAAGTAAGGGTGAAGCTCCCGTCCACTGCGGGATCGAACAGCCCGGCGGCATCCACCTGCGGGCCGGTCCATATGCCGCCGCCTGGGTTTCCGGCCAGTTGCAGGGCGCCGCTGTTGACGCAAACGGCCGTGTCATTTCCAGCGGATGCGGGATCGGTGATGGTGATCACGGTGACCGTGAGGCCATCGGCCGCGGTGCAACCGTTGGCATCGGTGAAGGTGTACGTGAGCGGGAAGCTGCCCGGGCCACTGGGCGTGAAGCTGCCGCCGGGAGCGACCCCGGCCCCGCTCCAGGTGCCGCCGGGCGGGGCAAAGCCCGTGAGGGTTTGGGCCATGGGCTGGTCGCAAAAGGTGGCATCATTGCCGGCCTGCACGGCGGGCAGGGCGTTTACGGTGATGGTGCGCGTTGCGGTATTGGCACAGCCATTCGCATCGGTGAAGGAGTAAAGGAGCAGATGCGGGCCGGCAGCTGCTGCCAGCGGGTCAAAGCTGCCGCCGCTGGTCCCCGCACCGCTCCACGTACCCCCGGCGGGTGTCGCGTTCAGCGCAAAGGGCGGGACATCGATGCACACTTGCTGGTCCGCCCCGGGGTTGATCACCGGCAAGGGCAATACGGTGACTTGGGCTTGATCGCTGGTGGAGCAGCTTCCCGAACCCAAGGCATAGCTCACGATAAAGCTGCCCGGGGAGGCCGGGGTGAACAGCCCCCCGCTGGTGATGGCTCCGCTCCAGGTTCCACCGCCGGGTGATCCAGTGAGCTGCACGGCGGGCGCGTTGAGGCAAATGGTGGTATCGCCACCGGCGCTGGCCGGGGGTGGAGGAGCGGTCACGGTCACCTGCACCACATCCGAATTGATGCATCCTTGTGGACTGACCACCGTGTACACCAGGCTATGCCCTCCTTGGGCTGCGGGAGTGAAGTTCCCGGCGTTGTCCACATCCGGGCTGCCGCTCCACGTTCCGCCCGGCGGAGAAAACGACAAGGCCTGGGGTGCCGTGCTTTCGCAGAATACCAGGTCCGGCCCGGCATTCACGGCAGGCAACGGGTGCACCGTGAGCAAGGTGCTGGTGGCCGCACTGCAGCCGTTGGCATCACCGTGCAGCACCACCGTGGCCGTTACCGAAGGCCAAAAGGTGAACGGGCTACCGCTGCCCACCGGCACACCGCCCACCTCCCATTGGTAGTTTGCCCCGCCGCTGCCCATAAGGGTTATGGGATCTCCGGCGCATACCGCCGGATTTGCCGGTGAGATGCCCAGCACCGGCGCCGGGTTCACCGTTACAACCACAGTGCTGGAAGGACCGCTGCAGCTGCCTGCCATGGCGGTAACGGTGTAGGTGCCTTGCGCCGCCGCGGTCACCCCGTTGATCATGGGGTTGGACAGCGCGGAGGAAAAGCCGTTGGGGCCTGTCCACTGGAAGGTAACTCCGGGCACCGGTGCCGCGGAAAGCTGGAGGTCCTCCCCTACGCACAAGGTGATGGGTCCGCCCACCACAGGTGCGGCAGGCAACGGGGCCACGGTGAGGGGCACGCTGGCCATACCGGAGCTGCATGCGGAAAACGCCGAGGCTATGACGGTGTAGCCGCCCGGGGCCGCGTAGGTGATCGCCCCCGGCACCTGTGAGCTGCTGTTGGCGGGGTTGCCCCCGGCCGTGCTCCACCAGTAACCGGTAATGGGGGTGCCGCAGGCATTGAAGGTGGCTGCAGGGCTGATGGCCTGCCCTTCACAAATGGTACCGGGAGCGTTCAAGGCCACCTGGGGCGGGGCGCCCACGTTCACCACCTGGCTTACGGGGTAGGTGCCGCAACTGTTGATGGCCTGCAAAAGCAGGGTATAGCTCCCGCCCCCCGTGAGGGTGAACTGGGGTTCGAAGGTGCCTGCGTTGGTACCCCCGCTGAATGCTGCAGCGGCCGTACCGCCGCATGCGGCACTGTTGGCGGCAGCACTCCAGTTGTAGCGCGTGGAACAACTGTTGGGGCTGGTGCTGGTGTTGTTCGTGTTCACCACCAGCGGGGTGCAGCCCGTGGTGGCCGATACGGTGAAGGCCGGTTGCGGCGGTTGTTCCACGCAGATGGTGCGCACCACCGTGTCCACCGAACAGATGTTGCCGGCCACATCGGTCACCGTATAGGTGCCCGGAGTATTGAAGGTGACCCCGAGCGAGGCCGCCCCGCTGGTCCACACGCCCGGCACCGCAGGTTGGCCGTTGGTGCTTCCCATCGCCCCGGCGGCGTTCCATCCGGTGGCCGGGCTGATGGACCAGATATGCTTGGGCCCCACGCATGCCGGCGCCTGCGTTCCCTGGCTGATGTCATTGAAATACACGGTGCTGTTCACGCAGGCCGTGTCGTTGGGCGTGATGGTGAAGTCCGCCACCGGCGCGCCCGACACCCGGATCTGGTTGATGGAACCGGTACGGACATCGCAGGGGTTGGTGATGCTCCACGCGATGGTATACTCGCCTCCCACGGCACAGGAGGATTGCGTGTAGACGTGATCGAAGGCGGCTTGTGGAGGCTGCGGCAACGTATCGATGTTCCCATCGCCGTAGTTCACGATATAGAGGGTGCCCGGCGGGTTGCTGCTGAAGTTGTTCCACTCAAAACTGACCGGACTGCCGGTGCACACCGAGGAATTGGACACCACGCTGAGGCCGCCCAAGGGCACCTCCCCCACGAACACATTGAAGGGCACGGTAATGCTGCAGTTGTTCGGCGCCGGTTGTTGCACCGTATAGCTGCCGGTGCTCAGCCCGAAGGGGAACTGCTCGGTGGCGCTCCAACCACTGCTTCCGAAGGTCCCGTTCTGCCCGTTTCCCCATGTGATCGAATAGCTGGCCCCAGGCAACGCCGATGTGGCATCCACGAAATCGAAGTTGTAGGGATTTGCGCCCAATCCGCACACGCTGAAGGTGAGCACCCCGCCGTACATGGAGCTGGTGGCATTGGTGCAGGCAAGGTTGACCGCGGGCACCGGCTTGACCGTCACGGTAACCTGGCTGGTACCGGAGAGGCCGTTGGCATCCGTGGCAGTAAGCGTGTAGGTAGTGGTGGCGGTGGCCGTGCACTGGGGATGCAATCCCATAGCACTGCTCAGGCCCGCCGCCGGCGTCCACGCGTATGTGTACGGTGGCACGCCTCCGGTGGCCGCCGCCCCGCCCAAGGTTGTCGGGCTGCCTGCGCAGATCACCACATCATTGCCCGCATCTGCGGTCAGTTGTGCTTGCCCGGGCTTTGGCACCAACCACAACATGGCCACCATGGCGCACGCCTGTGACGGAAAAAATGGGCGCCAACTCATTCGCGGATGAACGAGCCAATTTACACATGCCCGGCAGATCCGCTAATGCGCCCAAGGCAAGCGCATCTAAACTACGGGCCGGCCATCATTCAAACCTGGCTCAATAATGCCTTGGCCCTTAGAGCCTGTTTAGGATCTCTTCAAACTCGTCCTCCGGTCTCTTTTCCGCCCTTGCTTCACCGGAAAATGATCCCGTAGACACCGCTACGCGATGATTTTCCGGCTTCGCCTGAACGAAAAATAGCCACGGAGTCCTTCGTTCAAGAGATCCTGAACAGGCTCTTGGTTGAATGAGCGCGCCCGATAGGCCTTGAACTGGGCTGATCCCGCTCAGTACAATGGCCAATGCCGTGCTGAAGGCACGGCACACTTCAGCCCATGGCGGTGCCATGGGCTGAAGTGTGCGTAGATGCGGCAGAGGGCTGTAGGCCCGGAACATCATGAGCCTTGTCTTTCATTGCCCCGGTCTACCTGGCCTATGTGCGTGGCCTTCAGCCCCGCTCGGACCCGCAACATGCAAGCCCATGGCGGTGCCATGGGCTTGCATGTTGCGGGCCTTTGGCCCTTGGAAGAGGCACCCAAGGAGCAGCTGCATCATGAAGGTCTTAGGCCTTGCCATCCAGCGCCAAGTGCAAAGACAGATCCAACGATCATCAAGATGATCCATGGACCCTCAATGGCCCATGAGGAGGAATTATTAGATGCGTTTGCCCTAATGCGCCCAGGGCAAGCGCATCCGCAAGGCGTGAATAGGGGGACCTGTACCTCACCCTCCGGGGCTGGAACTCCTTCCCTGCCGCAAGTGCCACGATGTACGACCTCGCTGGGGCCAAGCCTAGTGGTGCCATTGGAACCCTCGATGGGTGTTACACAGCGCCGGGGTTAGGAATTCTGCCGGGATCCGGCCCGGAAGAATGCCGCAATCGCAGATAACACACAGCATGGGGAACTTGACGCGATCGCCCTTGCCCGCTCCGGGGTCACGGGCGGAACCGCCCACGGGCAGCACCCAAGCGGGCCACAGAACGCAGCGTGCCATCACTGGCGAAATACCGCCCCGGGGCGTCGCACCATTTCTCGCGTCAGGCAGAGCTTCCCCGCGCGCTGACCGCAGCACTTGGCGGAAACCATCGGCCGATTGCCGCTACTTTCGCGCACTATTCCGTTGAGGTATGCGCATTTCATGGAACTGGCTCCGTACGTTGGCCGATGCAGGCCCCTTGGCACCACGGGAGGTGGCGGCCCTACTCACCAGCACCGGCCTGGAGGTGGAGAGCGTGGAACCCGTGGAACCCGTTCCGGGCATGCTGGCCGGTGTGGTGGTGGGAGAAGTGCTCAGTTGTGAAAAACACCCCGGCGCCGATCGCCTGCAGGTGTGCTCGGTGAACATCGGGGAAGGCACCCCATCGCAGATCGTGTGCGGCGCACCCAATGTGGCGGCAGGCCAAAAGGTGCTTGTGGCCACGGTGGGCACCACCCTGCATCCGGCCGCCGGCGAGCCCTTCACGATCAAAAAGGCCAAGATCCGCGGGGTGGAAAGCCACGGTATGATCTGCGCCGCCGATGAGCTGGGACTGGGCGCTGACCACGCCGGCATCATGGTGCTGGATCCCGTTGCCGTTATCGGCACCCCGGCTGCCGCGCAGTTGGAATTGAAGAGCGATTCCGTTTTCGAGATCGGCCTTACACCCAACCGCTCCGACGCACTGGGGCATTGGGGCGTGGCCCGCGACCTGGTAGCGGCCCTGGTGGCGCGCACCGGTGCCAACGCCCGTGTGCTGCTGCCTGCCGTGGATGCCTTCCGGCAAGACGATGACCTGCGCACGGTTCCGGTGGAAGTACGTGACACCGCTGCTTGCCCGCGATATGCCGGGCTTACGCTCACCAACATCCGGGTGGGTCCATCGCCTGCCTGGTTGCAGGAACGCTTGCAAAGCATCGGCCTGAAGCCCATCAACAACGTGGTGGACGTCACCAACTTCGTGCAGCACGAACTGGGCCAGCCCCTCCATGCTTTCGATGCCGACAAGCTCAACGGCGGGCGGATCGTGGTGCGAAGAGCCGCCCCCGGTGAGCACCTCACCACCTTGGACGGCAAAGACCGCGTGCTGCACCCCGAGGACCTGGTGATCGCCGATGCGGAACGCGCCGCCTGCCTTGCCGGCGTTTTCGGCGGTGCCCACAGCGGGGTGGGCGAAAGCACCACCGCCATCTTCCTGGAGAGCGCCTGCTTCGATGCCGTCACCATCCGGCGCACGGCACGCAGGCACGGCCTCAATACCGATGCCTCATTCCGTTTTGAGCGCGGCGTGGACCCGGAGATCACCGTGTACGCGATCAAGCGTACTGCGCTGCTGCTGAAGGAAATTGCGGGTGCCCGCGTCAGCTCGGCGGTATTCGATCTGGCCCAACCGCTCCCCTGGGCCGAAATTGAGCTGCGCTTTGCTACGGTGGACCGCCTTTGCGGGGTGACCATTGCCCCGCAAGCCGTGGTGCGGATCCTGGAGCTGCTGGACTGCCGCATGTTGCAGCACGGTGCGGAAAGCGTGCGCGTGCAGGTGCCTCCCTACCGCGTGGACGTGCTGCGCGAGGCCGATCTGGTGGAAGAGGTGCTGCGCATCCATGGCTTCGACCAAGTGCCCATTCCCGAATGCCTCAAGCTGCCGGCCGTGCTGCACCCCGAGGTCAGCGGGGAAGGCGTCGGGGTGCGCTTGGCGCAACATTTGGCCGCCCGCGGCTACCGTGAGGTGATGACGCCTTCGTTGGTGAACGGCGCCCGGACCGTGGCCTTGGGCGCGGCGCAGGAAAAGGAACTGGTGAAGTTGAAGAACCCCCTCAGCGCCGAGCTGGACGTGCTTCGCCCCACCCTGCTCTTCGGCCTGCTGCAAAGCGCCGCGCACAACTTGGCACGGCAGCAACACGATCTGCGCTTCTTTGAACAGGGACGCACGTACGCGGTGAAAGCCGATGGCGCGACCACGGAGCATGAACGCACCGCCCTGCTGGTCACCGGCCAACAACAAACAGAAAGCTGGCGCGGCAAGGCACGCCAGGTTGAGCTGGCCGATGTGAAGGCAGAGGTGGAGCTGCTGATGAGGCGGCTTGGCTGGGCCCATCAAAGTACATACGCCGCCGTGGAGCATCCCCTTTGTGGCACTGCGGTGGAGGTCAGGTACGGCAAACGAACGTTGGCTTTGTTGGGCGAAGTGAGGCCGGACGTGGCGAAAGCATTCGAGGTGCACCAACCCGCTTGCTACGCCGAGTTGTGGGATGCGGAACTGGTGGGGCTGCTGCGCAAGGGCAGCGTTACCTACTGCGAGGTGGCCAAGTTTCCTGCCGTGCGCCGCGACCTGAGCCTGCTGCTTGATGGTGCGGTGGAGTATGCCGCCTTGGAGCGCATCGCCTTCCATGCCGAGCACAAGTTGCTGCGGTCCGTGGGCCTCTTCGACGTGTATGAAGGGGACAAGCTGCCTGCGGGCAAGAAGAGCTATGCGCTGAGCTTCGTGTTGCAGGATCCGGAGAAGACCCTCACCGACGAGCAGGTGGAGAAGGCCATGGGCCGCATCCGCCAGGCACTGGAAAAGGAAACAGGGGCGGAGTTGCGGGGGTGAGCGGGATCACACCATCCACCTCCTGATCGCCGCGATGGCCTCGGCCTTGCCCTTCACGCCCACCAGCTTCGCGCCGTCCTCGGGGTCGTAGTTCAGCAGCCAAGCAACCATGATGTCACGCGCGGCCTGCGGCAGCTCTTGAATGTCGCTGGCCTCCACGGTGCGCAGCGCCGGGTCAATGGGCAAGGCGATCACCTTGTCATCGCGCTCATTCGCGTCCAGCAGTTCAATGATGCCGATGGGCTCCACCTCCAGCACCGTGCCGCTGGGCACGCCCGCACAGAGCACGAAGATGTCCAGCGCATCACCATCGCCACCCTGGGCCTTGTCCATGCGTGTGCCCGGGATGAAGCCGTAATTGGCCGGGTACGGCAGGAACTTGATGCGGCGGGGCACGCCCCGGCGCAGGTCCACCGGGAAGGTGTTGTTCGCCGGGTTGTACTGCCGCTTATCGCTGGTACCGGCAGGGATCTCGATCACGGCCTGTGCGTTGCCGTTGGGCAGTAGCGCGGGGAGGAGTTCCAGGTTCGTCATGTGCTTGATGCCGCTTGTTCAGAAGAGTTCATTCGCAAAGCAAGCACGGAACGTGCTCTTGCGTTTGCGAAGCAAGAAGTAATAGCGGTCAACGGCCCGCGATCACCAGCAGGCAAGGTGCGTCGCCCTGCACCAGCACGATGTAACTGCCAGCAGGGAGCGCGGATACGTCCAATTCGGGTGCGAGCGGAAGCTGCAACACCTCCCTGCCGTCCATGGCCAGGAAGCGGACGGATGTTCCCCTGCGTGTGTTGCTGACGGTGACCCTGATCCGGTCATGCGCGGGATTGGGTGCAATGCGCACCCGTTCGATCGCCGGTTCCTCAATGCCCAGCATGCACGTTGTGGCGCAGAAGCCGCGCACCTGCAGTTCACAGAGCAGCGTGTTGTACGCGATCTTGTCGGTGCCACCGCCCGGCCAGGTGCGCAGGCCCAGGGTGCGCAAGTACTCCAGGAAAACCGGCTCTGCGAGGCCGTAGTAGGTTCCGAGCGCGGCCACCGTGGCGCTGTCCAGGTCGGTGAGCGCAAACCAGCCCATGTAGTTGATCCGGTCCAAATGCTGGTCCCAGGCGGTGAACACCGCATCAACGAACTGGCTTTGCAAGGGCTCGCTGCCGGCGCACAGGGCACCGGTGGGATAGCCGATCTCCGCCAGGCGGATGGGGTGTATGCCGGGATGCATGCTGTCCAGCATGCCGAGGTCTTGGATCACGTCCGTGGGCGGCTTCACGGTGAAATCATCCTCAATGCCGTAATAGGTGGCGGAAATGTGGTCGGCTGCGGCGTTGGCGATCTGGCACAACGGGGCTATCGCCGGGTTGGTCAACCCGCCCCAGGTGAAGGTGGTGCCTACGCTGAGCGTGTCGCCGGCGTGGCTGGCGGAATAAAGGGCTTTGGCGTGCGGCTTCACTGCGGCAAGGAAACCCGCAAACTGCGTGTAGCGTGCGGCATCCGTGCCCCAGTACGCGTCACTTTCGTTGCTGATGTTGAGCGCGGCCAGCTCCACATCGGGCAGGTGCGCAAAGACCGTGTCCATCGTTTCCTGCATGGCCTGCACCACCAGTGCGTCATTGTACGGCAACGCACCAATGTCGCCCGGCACTTCGCTCACTACGGTGTTCACCAGCTGCACCTGCAGCTCCACCTTCACCCCAAGCGCTGCGAAGAAGGTGTTGATCAGGTCCAGATCGCCCAGCACGGAAGCGTTCCATTGCCCGTTGGCCGGGCGCAATTCCTTCCACGCCACCGAAATGTGGACCACCGACATGCAGGCGGCCTGCGCCTTGGCCACGGCCTCCACGATGTTGCCGTCCTGCGCGGTGGAAACGGCGAAGCCCAGTTCGCGCCCATTGGCCTGCGGCTGGCAGCACAGCGGCACGGAGGCCAACAATGCCGTTGTGAGGATGAGCTGTCTGCACATTGCGGCCATGGCAAGTTTCGGCAAATGAAGGTAAAACGAAGCGAAGGATCCCCGGGTGTTCCACCGGACACTTGAACCGACCATTGGTACGAATTCCGAACAAGGCCAGGGGAAGCATTAGCGTATTTCGTTCCCGTGTCCGTTACCGTTGAAGTGGAGCCGAACGTGATGGAGCAGGCCGTGGCCCGGAAACAGGGCGGGATCGCCAGAACGGTGGCGCAGTACGGCCGCGCGCTCTTCGGCTTCATCCGCGCCCGCGTACCTACCGATGCCGATGCGGAGGACCTGCTGCAGGACGTGTGGGCGCAGCTGAGCCTGCAACCGGAGGTGGAGGCCATTGAGCAGATGAGCGGCTGGCTGTACCGCGTGGCCCGCAACAAGATCATCGACCGCTACCGCAAGGGCACCACGGAGGCGCTGGACGGCATGGTGCAGGAGGATGAGGAAGGTGAGTTCAGCTTCGGCCAGTTGCTGCTGGCCGTGGAAGACGATCCGGACCTGCGCATGCTGCGCGACCTCTTCTGGCAGGAGCTGGAACAAGCCTTGGCTGAACTGCCGGAGAGCCAACGCCTCGTTTTTGTACAGAATGAACTGGAGGACAAGACCCTTCGCGAGATCGCCGAGGAACAGGGCGAGAACATCAAGACCATCATTTCCCGCAAGCGCTACGCGGTGCAACACCTGCGCGAACGCCTGGAAACCACCTACCATGAACTGACCCGGCCCTGAGCCGGCAAAACGCCATGAACATGAACCGCTACCGCCGCTTTCGCTGGCTTTTCCCGTTGGTCCCCATCACCGCCATCGCACTCTTCAGCCTCGTGGTGATGCTGCTCTGGAACGCTGTGGTCCCCAGCCTCACGGGCTGGGCCGCCCTCACCTACTGGAAAGCCATGGGCTTGCTGGTGCTCTGCAAGATCCTCTTCAGCGGCTTCCCTTGCCGGCGCGGAGGGCACGGAGGGCCGCCGTGGGCGCAGGGCCGCCATGCCGGCATGCGTATGGCCTGGTGGAGAAACCTTTCCGAGGAAGAGCGCGAGCAATGGAAGGAACGCCGCAAGGAATGGCGCGCCACGTGGGAAGGCATGGCCACGGAGGACCGCGCCAAGTACAAGGAGTCCTGGAAGGCGCGCTGCCACGGCGGGTTCCGTGGAAAGGATCACGGATGATCAACCTGTTGCACGTTCCCGTTCGTTTTTCCCGTTGAAGCTCATGCATTTCGCCATGCACAAGAAACACAGCACGCCCCAGGCGTTGCACGAGGTGCCCACTGAGGACATCCTGGTATTCAAGACATCCGTGAACAGCCCGGCCCAGGTAAATGTCCTTCGGCCCATGCTGGACCTGCTGCTCGCCGGCGGGGGCCGGTGGAACTTCGACTTGGAGGATTGCGACCGTATCCTGCGGGTGGAATCGGAGGATCGCGTGCGCGAGCGCGTGATGGCGCTCCTTACCGGCCACGGCCACCTCTGTGTGGAACTGGAGTGAAGCCGCCCTCAGCGCAGCCGGTATGTCAAGCTCAGCAGGATGCCTTTCGCGGCGGAGCGCCGTTCCAGGTCGCCGCTGCTTAGGGTGTTGAGCAACTGCCCGCGCAGCGCAGGTTCCAGCCCAACGGACCACGCCGCATTGAAGCGGTACCGCACATACGCCCTGGCCGTGTAGCCCAACACCACATCGCGGAAAGCCACGCCGTTGAACGGGGTGAAGCCGTCACCCGCGCGGTTGGGCATCGCTCCGCGCCGCGTGCTCAGCAGCCCGATGGTGGGCCCTCCGCGCACGCCCACGCTCCATCGCCCCTGCACCACATGTACGTCCGCAAGCATCGGTACTTCCACGTAGCTCACCCGGTTCACCGCGTCGCGCGCATCGCGGATGTGCTGCCGGTCGACCACCGTGTCCGTGCCTTGTGCCAGCACTTGGATCGCGGTGTTCATCGATTGCCCCGCGTAGGTGGGCGGTGTGCCCGGAAGGGTGTCGGTGATCACCAGTATACTGGTGTCGATCACCGCCAAGTACCAGTACTGCTGGTATGATGTAAAGCGCTCGTCAAGAGCATCCAACCGCATGCGCTCCGCATACGTGCCGTAGTGCAGTCCGAAGCCCAGGCTGATGTTCCGGCCCGTATGCATCAGCTCGGCACCAAACCCCGCGCTGTACGCTTGGTCCAGGCCTCCCTCCCACTCGGCACTGTTGCCTCCGCGGTATTTGCTCGAGGAGGTGAACAGCCCGCCCGATCCGGTGATCTCCCATGGTGATTCGCGCGGCACTATGGGCGCTGCAGCCGGGAGCGGTGAGGCCGTTGGCAGCTTTGTGGACGGATCACTGGCGACCAGGTGCAATTTTGCTGGTGCGCCGGTGCGCTCCCCGCCCCACGGCGCAGGGGCCAAGGAGGTAAGCACCGCACCGGTCATGCCCGCACGGTGGGCTTCTTGCGCGGTTGTTGGGCGAGCTGCAACCGGAGGTGCCCCGGAAGCGATGCTACTGGAAGGTGCCAATTCCCGCACATCAGCTACCGGCTGGATCCCGGCACCATGGGCAGTGGCGGGATCTGCCGATGCCGGTAACGTTGCACCGGGTTGCCGGTTTGTAGCTGCAACTCCTGTGTTTTGTACCGCCCGCGGAGCGCCACCAACGGGTGTGCGCCCGTCATCAACCGTTGCCCGCGAGAATGTGGTGGGCGGTTTGGGCGAAGACGGAGAGGCTTTGGCCACGGTACGGGTTTGTACAACATGGGGAACATGGTGCACTGCCGCCTGGGTTGGTGCCATGGAATCGGCTTCATATACCGCCGTGCCGGACATCCCGTTGTCGGATACCTGTTGCTTGGGGCCGGGACCGACATCCGGGGAACCGTGCGGTAGCACGTCAGGTGCGGTGATGGTGCGTGCTGGAGCGCTGGTGCTTGCCTGCTCCGCCAAAGCGGCAGCAGGGTGCTCTTCCGAACTGCCCCTCCAGAAGCCCACGGCTACCAGCAGCGACAGGCCCGCGCCCCAGGCCCAAGGCGTCCATCTCCTGCGGCCGCGATGTTGGTCGAGCAGCACGCGAGCCTGCTCCCAGTCGGCCTCCTGGTACTGCATGCGGCGCTCCTGCAACTTGCGCCGTGCCAGCTCGTCGAATTCCTCGTTGATGCTCATGGCAATGCGGTCTTTACGGCCTTGGTGGTACCGGCCAGTTGGGCTATGGCGTGCTGTAGCAGCTGCCGTGCGTTCGACACGTGCCATTTGGTGGTGCCCGTGCTGATGCCCAGCATGGTGGCGATCTCCGCATGGCTGTATCCATCAATGGCAAACAGGTTGAACACCTTGCGCGACGTGTCCGGCACATGCCTGAGCAATTCCGCGAAGTCGTCCGCTTCCATGCATCGCAGGTACTCGTTCACCTCGGCGCCTGCTTGCATATCCATGGGGAGGTCCATCCGTTCCATTGTTTTGCGCTCCCGATCCTTGCGAAAGCCGTCGATCACCGTGTTGATCATCACCCGCCGCACCCACGCCTCGAAGGGCACTTCCGGCCGGCGCTTGTCCAAGTTCAGCAGCACTTTCAGGAAACCCTCGTTCATGCGTGCCGCCGCATCCTGCCGGTTGCGTTCATAGCGTGAACAGATGGACATCATCACCGGGTAGAGGGCCTGGTACAGCTCATGCTCGGCCTTGCGATCCCTGCGGGCGCAGCGGGCTATCAAGCTTTCGGGCAGTACCATCGTTGATGTGCGGAAGGGTGCCCGCATGGCTGCGGGCACCCTCTCCACGGGATTCACCAAGTTACGGGTTTACCTTCAGGAAGCGTTGCGTGATGCTGTGCATCCCATCGCCGATGCGCACCATGTACAGGCCGGCATCCAGCAGGTGGGTGGGCAACAGCAGGGTGGCCTGGCCCGAGGCAACGCGGTGGTTTGCGCGCAGCAGCACTCGCCCATCGGCGGCGATCACTTCCACGGGTACTGCACCTGCTTTGCCGCCGTTCCAGGAGATGTTCAGCATGCCCTCCACGGGATTGGGCCAGAGCTTCAGGTCCGCTACTGCAGGCACTTCGCTGATGGCTGAGCCGATGCCCTGCACCACGTTGAGCGTGAACCCGCCTGAACGGTCGTTGGACCCAACGGGGTGCCCGCCGCCGACGGGTGCCATGCCGACCAGGATCCCGTTCTCGTCCACGCTCACGCTGTCGCAGTAGATGTCCGTGCAACCGCCTGCGAGGGTATCACCGGAAACCATGGTGAGGCAGAGCAGCCAGGGGCCGGGGCCGTCGTACGTGTGGCTGGGGAAGGCCTCGGTGGAGGTGGTGCCGTCGCCGAAATCCCAGCTGAACTGGTAGTTGCCGTTGCCGCCGCTGCTCAGGTTCCATACCCACACCTCATTGGGGATCGGCTCAATGCCGCCGGCCGTGCTGTCATAGGCTTGGATCACCCAGAAACTCGCCTCGCATGGGATGTTCACCGTAGGGTTGATGTTGCCGTCGGCATCCACCACCACATTTTCGCAGGTGGAGCAGGTGCCGGCCATGCTGTCGGTGACGTTCAGGCATACCGTGTAGGTGCCCGGCCCGGGGAAGGAGTGCACCACGGAGTCTCCCGGTTGCGCACCGGCATCGGAGAAATCCCAGAGGTAGGCTTCCCCGCCGGCGCTGCCGGAAGTGCAGCTGGTAAACAAGCCCGCGAACGATGCGGTTTGCAGGATATTGATGCAGGCCGTGCAGGAGTCCACAACCACGCAAACGCAATCCAAGGTCCATGTCCCGGTCATCGTGGTTCCCGCCACTGTGCAGGGGGTGCCCGGCAGTGCGCTGCCTCCGGGAATGCCCTGGCAATCGAGGATCATACCGGCGCCCACGCATGCGCAATCGGCGTTCCAATAGGTGGAATCCGTCATCGGGTTCCCGTCATCGCAAGCTGTGCCCGGGGTATTCGGCCCCCACACCACGCCCATGCAATCGTACCAGACGGCGTTGGCGGAGATGTAGCCGTTGGTGTCCACGACCACAGTGTCGCAGTGGTAATCCGTGCAGCTGCTGTCCGCATTGGTGATGGTGAGGCAAATGCCGTACACCCCAGCTTGCGTGAAGGTGTATCCAGGTTCAAAGGCCGTGCTGGTGCTGCCGTCCGGCATCCACCAGCTGTAGCTCAGCGTTCCGTTGCCGGTGCTCAGGTTGGTGGTGGTGATCTGCCAAGGAATGAGCACGCCTCCGCCCATGGCCTGTTGTACGCTGAAAACAGCGTGGCAACCGCTCGCTTGTGAACAGCTCAGGTCCAATTGCACGGCAGTATCGGGGAAGAAGACGGAGGGTTCGTTGTACAGAACCGAATCCATGGTCACCTCCCCGCCACCGCAGGTGGTGGAGGCCACTACCACGCCCGCATCCACCCCGGGGGTGAAATCGATCGTGAACCCGGCACTGTACGAACAATCCGCTCCGGTGGAAACCACGGTAGACTGGGTGGACCCGCTGGAGGCAAGCAGCATCACTGTCACCGATTGGCCCGGTGTGCAGTCTTCCACGTTGCCGTTGACCGTTACGGCGAATTCTTGGGCATGGGCCAACGCGGCGAAAAGCAAGGGACAGGCGCACGCGAGTGCGCGGAAGTGTCGTTTCATGGGTCAATGGCTTCAATGGGTTTTTCCTGGTGCTTTCCTCCATACACGAGGAACCGCAATAGCGGGTTGGGTGTCCGTCAAACTTTTTTCGGAACAGGGCGGACACCTCTGCCAAAATTGGGCAGCTGTTGCAGAGCAGCCTTGTTGTTCCGGAGGAGCATTCTTCGCATTTGCCATGCTCCCTGGGCTGCAGTGCAAAAGGTCGAGGTCAGAATGCCGGTGCCGGCCCAATGGTGATCCATGTGCAATGGAGGGATCATGGCGAACACCGGTAGCAAGCTTGATCCCAAAGGTCATACATGTCGCGTGCGTTCAGGGAGTGGCAATTGGTCGCTTGCCTGCCACTATCAATTTCGGGCTTTGAGTTGGTGGGTTGGATCTGTGTCATCATCCACGGGCCGGGCATCAACACTTATGCGCCATGCGTGACACACGGCAGGCTGTCACTTGTACAACCAAAATTCCAAACGGTGCGGCGGGCGGCCCGTGGCGATGGATCAATTTGTGAGCAGCCGGGACTACCCCGCACGGAACACGTAGCACCCGGCCTCGCTGGGGTGGTCCAGCACCAAGGTGCCCGCCGGTTCTTTCCGGATCAATTGGATGATCATGAAATCACCCATGGCGGCCACGGTGAAGAACAGGGCGAAGGCCAGCAGCTTGGCACTGCCCAAGGCCATGGCCAGCACGGCCGGGGCGAACCCCAGGATGATCGCCGGCATGAGCGCACCGATCATGTAATGCCGCACTTGCAATGGTTCCTTGCAGTGGCAGTACGGGGTGAGCATCTTCCACAGCACACCAAAGCGGATGGAGCGGAACCCGCTTTTGGCGTACATGGCCCACGTGATGCCATGGATCAGTTCATGCACTACAATGCCGCCCAACAAAATGAGCAATGCCCATCCGCCGTAGGCGGCGCCCAAGCTGTTGTCGAGCGAGGCTTTTACACCTTCCCATGTATAGCGGTGGCCCCACAGCAGATAGAAGGGCAGCACGTAAACTGCGGTGATGGGCAGTAGCCCCAATAGAGCGACGCCATTGGCTTTTCCCAGGTCAATGGTGCGTTTTTCCCGCACGTATCCGGGCAGTTCGGGATCGGCTGTTGATGCCTGCATGGGGCTATTCCAAAGCTCTCCGGACCACATGGTCCTCTGCTTCATTGGCCAAAGTAACCTGCAGCTTCGGCTCGCGCACTTCATCGCCTCCCTGATGCTCCATTGTGCGTTTGGATTTCGTGCCCAGGCGTGGCGGGCGCTGTAGTTGTGTACGTCCCAGTGCAGCATGGCCTTCAGGCGACGGTCGCTGGTGTATCTGATGCACAGGCGATACAGGAGCCAGCAGGTAGAATGGGAGACTGGGGGTGTTGGAGGTTTCCCCGCCCTGGATCACGTATGCTACCCAGCGGACTATACGTATATTTGGTCCATGGCAACGCGCAATTCACCCAAGACCAAGCTCACCTTGAGCGTTCGGAGAAAATACGTGGCCATGCTGCGCAAGGCCGGTGCTCGCCGTGGGCGCTCCGTTTCCGACCTCGTGGAGGAACTGGCGGAAACCTTGGACAAGCAGCAGGACACCTCCGAGGAACTCAGCGATTTCGTGAAGCGGTTCACCGGCCTCCTCGCGGATGTGCCGAAAACCGCCTGGACAGCTGATGACCGCATGGGTGAACTTCTCCGCAAACATGCGCCGCGCCCCCAATGATCCATGTATTGCTGGACACGAACATTCCGTTGAACATGTTGTTGGACCCGCTGAAGCGAGCCATGCCCGTTGAAAGCGGCCTGGTGATGGATGCACTTGTAAAGAGGCGGTTCACCGGTTACATCATGCCCACCACGTTCAGCAACTTGTATTTCATGGTAAAAAGGGAAAAGGGCCGGGATGCCGCTGTGCAGTTCGCCAGTGCCCTGCTCGATATGGTAAGCCTTGTTGAGCAAACGGAGACCGTGTTCCGGAATGCCTTGGAAAGCGGTTGGCCCGACGTGGAGGATGCCGGCCAGTACTTCGCCGCCAAACGCAAAACGGGCATCACGCACTTGTGTACCACCAACGGCAAGCACTTCAAAAAGGCTACGGGTATCAAGGTGGTGAGCCCTGCACAACTGCTGAAGTTGATCTGACCCCGGGCACGGCCAGGTGAGCGCGCGAATCAGCCGCAGCCCGGTGGGCCTGGTCGCGATCGGGGCGGTAGCCGGTCACTACATCCTAGTCCAACGCCTTACTGACCAAGCTATCCTCCGCCTCATTCGCCAAGGTCACCTGCAAACTTGGCTCGCGCTTCATCGCCTCGCGGATGCTCCATTGCGCGTTGGGGTTGCGGGCCCAGGCGCGGCGCGCGATGCCGTTGTTCACGTCCCAGTGCAGCATGGCCTTCAGGCGGCGGTCGCTGTCGGCGCTGCCGTCGAGCACCATGCCGAAGCCGCCGTTGATCACCTCGCCCCAGCCCACGCCGCCACCGTTGTGCAGGCTGATCCAAGTGGCGCCGCGGAAGGCATCGCCCACGAAGTTCTGCACGGCCATGTCTGCGGTGAAGCGGCTGCCGTCGCGGATGTTGCTGGTCTCGCGGTAAGGGCTGTCAGTGCCGCTCACATCGTGGTGGTCGCGGCCCAGCACGATCGGCGCGCTGATGGTCCCGGCCTTGATCGCGTTGTTGAACGCCTCAGCGATGCGGATGCGGCCCTCGGCATCGGCGTAGAGGATGCGCGCCTGGCTGCCCACCACCAGCTTGTTCTGCTGTGCGCTGCGGATCCAGTGCAGGTTGTCCGCGATCTGTTGGTGGATCTCTTTGGGAGCCTCCTTCAGCATGGCCTCCAGCACATCCCCGGCGATGCGGTCACTGGTGGCCAGGTCCTTCGGATCGCCGCTGGTGCATACCCAACGGAAGGGCCCGAAGCCGTGGTCGAAGCAGAGCGGTCCCATGATATCTTCCACGTAGCTCGGATACCTGAACTCCTCGCCGTTCTTTCCACCGATGTCCGCCCCGGCCCGCTTGCTCTCCAGCAGAAAGGCGTTGCCGTAATCGAAGAAGTACATGCCCTGTTCTGCGAGGGTGTTGATGGCTTTTACTTGGCGGCGCAAGCTTTCTTCCACGCGCTGCTTGAAGGCCGAGGGCTCTTGCACCATCAGCGCATTGCTTTCCTCGTAGCTCAAGCCTACCGGGTAATAGCCACCGGCCCAGGGGTTGTGCAAGCTGGTCTGGTCGCTGCCGAGGTCCACATGGACCTTGCGCGCGGCTAAGCGTTCCCATAGGTCCACCACATTGCCTACGTACGCGATGCTGTGCGCTTCGCCCTTTTGCTGCCAGGCCAGCGCCGCATCGATGCAGGCATCCACATCGGCGATCACATCATCCACCCAACCCTGGCTGTGGCGCTTGTGGGCGGCGGTGGCATTCACCTCGGCGCATATCGTCACTACGCCGGCGATGTTGCCGGCCTTGGGCTGGGCGCCGCTCATGCCGCCAAGGCCTGCGGTGACGAAGAGGCGTGTGGCAGAGGCCCCAACTTGCCCTTCGCCCTTCGACAGGCTCAGGATGCTCAGGGCAGCGTTGGGGGGGAACATGCGGCAGCCGTTGAGCACCGTGATGGTGGTGCCGTGCACGATACCCTGCGGACCGATGTACATGTAGCTGCCGGCCGTCATCTGGCCGTACTGCGATACACCCAGGGCGTTCATGCGCTCCCAGTCGTCGGGGCTGCTGTAGTTGGGGATCACCATGCCGTTAGTGACCACCACACGGGGCGCTTCCTTGTTGCTCGGGAAGAGGCCGAGCGGGTGGCCGCTGTACATCACCAGCGTCTGCTCGTCGCTCATTTCACTGAGGTAGCGCATGGTGAGCCGGTACTGCGCCCAGTTCTGGAACACCGCGCCATTGCCGCCGTAGGTGATCAGCTCGTGCGGGTGCTGCGCCACGGCGGGGTCCAGGTTGTTCTGGATCATGAGCATGATGGCTGCGGCCTGTTTGCTCTTGGCGGGGTAGTGGCTGATGGGCCTTGCGTGCATCCGGCCTTCGGGGCGGAAGCGGTACATGTAAATACGGCCGAAGTCCTTCAGCTCCTGCGCGAATTCGGGCGCGAGGGTGGCGTGGTGCTTCTTGTCGAAGTAGCGCAGGGCGTTGCGCAGGGCGAGCTCTTTCTCTTCGGCGGAAAGGATGTCCTTGCGCTTGGGGGCGTGTGAGACGGTAGTGTCAAAGGGCTTGGGCGCGGGGAGCGCATCGGGGATGCCCTCGCGGACAGACTGCTGGAAGAGGGCGAGGAGCTTGGCGGGATCGGTGGGCATGCGTTCGGGCGCCGCAGCTTGGGTGCGGGGATGCGAAGTTCGTGATCGGGGCGGAAAGCGCTTATGGCACGGCCGTGTGCAAAGTGAAGCACCTGCGTTGCAAACGCTGGCGTGTTTGTATAAAAGTGATCAGGAACAGCACTCAATCCACACCTCCATTGCTTTCCTTGCTGCTCTAATGTTTCAGGATCGAGTCGATCAAAACTCCGATAAGCACAGCAGCCACCGTAACCGTTATAATTCCAAGTATATAGGCCGCAAGTGCCTTTAGGTAATTCTTGATCCCTCTCTTTCCAAAAAATTGGCCGACGGCCCAGGTTGTATACACGAATCCAGCCATGCCGGCAATTTGCATTAGTTCAACATGTATCAGACCCTGCAGCACTCCAAAAATGGAATAGATCAGCATTCCAATTCCCATGACAAAACAAAGCAGGATCAGGATCTCAAAAAAGTTGTATGATGCCCTTCGGAAAAATAGCATCGTCCACAATGCAATAAATATCCCCATGATAATATTGGCATAGCCATAGTGCCCTTGGATCCATTTAAAAATTGCGGCGGTTGTGGAATGAGATGCACCCAGCTGCCCTACGTACTCATCCTCAAAGTGAAAGTAGTGATTACACAGGGTATAGATCAATGATGTTAATATGATAAAGATTATTGGTTTTACAAGTCTGGCTCTATTTTCCGCCAAATCTATTCTTATGGCCTGCCCTGGTTACGTGAGCAATGCTCCAACGGTATATAGAAAGCCACGTTCAAGATGCAGCACATGTTGAACCTCGTGAATGATGTACTGCCAGTCAATCCTTTTAAGGGTTGCGGGCTGCCCACAGTTTGGGCAGTACTTTGAGTTCACTTCTATGTTGCAGTTCTTACAGTTCATTTCCTATTTCTAACGGATTACGTATTGGCGATGGTGGGGCATTTGAAAAACGTCAGCCCAGAATTTTCACAAATGCCCGATAGAAGCACAAATGTTGAGTTTACAACTGTCAGCCCCACTATTGCCAATACGATGTTGGCAGCTGCCCTTTTAAGTTTCAAGCATTATTTCAGAATTTGCTTTTTTGTTTTTTCTTCTTTCTATATTAATTAAAATATTTCTTTTTTCTTGTTCTATATTAGGTAGCCCTATCGAATTTCGGCTTTCATTCATTTTTTCAATATTTTCCAATTTTAAATCTCTATTTCCTTTAAAATAGTTTTCTTTCATATATTTTGGTTTGTCAGGGAACATAAAGTCAATGATTAATGCGAATTGGAAAGCAGGAATATTTCCATCACATAAATTCTTAAACAAGGCATCTTTAAAGTCTATATCAATTGTATGCCAAGTAGAATAACAATGTTGAAGCATAATTTGCACTTTAGAATCCCTAAGTTCCGAAGGTCCCCAAAATGTGAAGGTTCTTGCAAATGCAGCAGAATCTTGAATAGTGGATAACCCAATTAATCTTTCTTCTGGATATCCATAAGTTTCTATGATTTTTTTAAGCAGCTTAAGTTGACGCTTATTATGTGCTCCCCATTGTAGCCAAAAAATTGGTTTAAAGAGAACAAATCCAGTATTCATTTTTTGGGTAAATTTTTGGTCAATAATTAATATACTGTCTATTTTTTCACGTAGTTTAGTATTAATAGAGGCATTGTAAATGGAATGTAGGCTATCAAAACTATTCAAAGTCTTTTGTGTTGTAGAGTATGATAAGGATTTATTTGTTATTTCGTTGATTCTGATAATCCAAATAGGAATTCCTTGTTTGAAAGATTTTTCTAACCACTTATCAGCTTTAATACTGTCATTTGCAGAAACGCATATTTGGAGTGCTTTAAAACAGTGTTTGGCATAAATAAAATCAAATTTTGAATAAATACTGTCAAGTTGTTTAATGGCTTCTCTATAATTATTTGATAGAATATTTTTATCAATTCGATTAAAAGTTCTATGATAGTCCACATAGTTTTGTCCACACAACAGACTTGTATGAAATAAAAAAAACATAAAAATTATTTGTCGCTTGATTGCCATTTTCAGGGTTTGCTTATAATGTTTCGGTGCTAGCCATTTGGGTTGTTGTTGGTAGCTGCATTTTTCTGTTGTTAATTTTTGTTTGCGTTTATTTGTTTTCGTAAAAATTCGTTTAATCCTTCTTTTTTAACTCCAAATTCTTTTTCAATGGTCGCATAAATATCTTCGTGCGACATTAGTTTTTTTAATTTGTTAAGCCCACCGTTTTTAAATGCGATGTAGCAAAGTAACCCTTGAATTGTGCTGTTTGGATTAGTAAAGTTGTCCATATACCAAAACTTTTCAAAGTCATTCAGTTTTATTTCGGGGTGTTGGTTTAGGTAGTCATTTAATCTTGTTAAATGCCATTTTAAGTCGTGTCCCATAGAACCGCCATAGAAAACTGCCAATCCTTCAACTAGTGGAGATTTAGGAAAAAGGTTGTTCAAATAAATGTGAACTACTTCGTGAAAATAATTTTCGCCAAGACCGCCTGCAAAAACTGTTTTTGTGTCTAAGTCAGACATACCACTTGGTTTGTCTTTATTACCCATTACAATAGAATAGTCAAGCCCTCGTAAATGCAAAACTTCTTCGTAGGTGTCTGCAAAATAATAGTCAATAGGAATAGTTTGTAAATTCCATTGTTTTGTCAGGTCGTCAATAGATTGCAATAATTTATTTGCTTCGTTCTTGTCAAACGTATGTGAGTATGGAAAATGAAATGTTACGTTTCCAAGTTTTTCTGTTTTCCAATTGTTGCTATTTACAGTTAGGGCATTGTAAAGTTTGTATTGCTCATTTTCTTTTTTCGCAAAAACAGAAGTGATACATAAAACATAAACACTTTCTAAACTGTCTTTCCAGCTATACAAAGTTTTGATTTCAAAAAAATCGTTTTTGGGTTTTACATACAAAATTGTCGGATTTCCCATTGAATATGTTGGATAATCCGAATTGATGGCATTGAGTAGTTGGTCAACTTTTGGAAATTTCTTTTTCTCGGTATCTGCCCAAAATGGACTATCTTTTATGTTGTTCTTGTTCGGGTTTGATTTTAGGTAATTTGTCCAAAGGGTTGTTACAGCTTTTATGTCTTGGTCTGTGGTGTCAACACTCGAGTTTATTGTAATACGTTGTGAAAAAGTTTTGTTTGCGAATGCAAACAAAATTACAACTGTCAAAATGATGCTATGTCTATGTTGTGGTATCGTCATGAGGGTTGCTGCCAACGTTTTGCGGCTTTGCGTTCGGGCGGGATTTTTAGCACTAACCTTGATACGAAGCCGAAAGCTTAAATTTAGCACAAATGTTCATACGAAGCACGTCACCCCGCCTGACGCAAAACCGCTGTTAGCAGTAGTGGTTTCTTCCGTTGTCTTGTCAGTCGTCATTTTGATAGCTGTAAAATTCTGTAAGCTCCTCTCGCTACAATGACAAATACAAGTGCTCCAATAATTAAGTCGGGATAACCTGAATTGAGCCAATTAACCAAAAGTCCTGCTGTAATTACTCCCGAATTTATGATTATGTCATTTGAAGTAAAAATCATACTTGCTTGCATATGAACTTCTTTGCTTTTTCTCTTTTGCAATAAATACAGACAAATAACATTAGCTATTAACGCTACAATCGAAACGAAAATCATTGTTTGAAAGTCAGGCATTTTCTCGACTCCAATAAATCGTCTGACTACCTCTATAAAACCAATTACAGCAAGAAGGATTTGAAAGTATCCTGCAAATTTTGCGATATTCTTTTTTCTGACTACTGTTCCGCCAACAGCAATTAATGCAAGTCCATAAACAATACTGTCAGCCAGCATATCTAAACTGTCGGCAACCAAGCCCATTGAGTTTGATATAAGTCCTGTTACAATTTCAATGGTGAAAAACAAAAAATTTATTATTAAAACAATCCATAAGGTTTTTCTTTCGTCATTTTGATCGTCAGTTGCTGTAAAATTGTCAACCGAAACAGTCGAGAGAATTGAAGTGTCAAATTTTAATGTGTCAAGTCGCTGAAAAATTTGTTCATTATTGTCTATATGAAAAACGTGTAAAAGTCGGTTGGGTATGTCAAAATCTAACGATTGAATATTTGTCAAATCGTCAAGTTTCATCCGAATCATTTGTTCTTCGGATGGACAGTCCATTTTTGCTATCTTAAATGTCGTTTTTTGCATATCACTTCATTATCTGTTGGGTCGTCCTACCATTACTGCTAACGTTTTCGGGCTTTGCGTTTGGGCGGGTTTCGGAGCACAAAACTGTCAACCAGCACTGAACTTAAATAGAAGCACAAAGCTCCAAGTTTGCACGTCAGCCCGCCTGACGCAAAACCCGTGTTATAGGGCGTTGTTTTTTTCATCGGTGTTTTTCTTTATCCTGTTGGTCATTATTTTGTTAATTGTCAATAGGATTGTTAGGATTACAATTCCAAGTATTGTCAGTAATAATGAAAATACAGGTGCAATGTTAGCATATTCAAGCCCTTCTATTCCTGCAACGTCTGTGTAGTATTTTTGCTTTTTAATTAAGTTGTAGCTTCCATTTTTTTCAACGAATAAAAACTCATAAAATGGGTAATGGTCGTTTGATACTTCCCTCCCCCTAAGTCCTGCAAAAATATAGGTCGTATTGTCTACTGTTTGAAATTTAGTGATTACTCCATTAAGCTGTCCAAGGTGGTCATAATTAAATTTTTGCTCTCCTTTATCAATGATTCCTGTCTTTTGAATTTGAGTGTCAATACTCTCAAGTTCATTTGAAGTTAAATTCTTCGTTGTATCATAATAGACATTTGAAAAGTCATACAAATCTCCGTATTTGTGCGAGTTGTCTTGAAACACCATAAATGGTCTGTCAACATTGCCATAATATGGGTCTTTTCGTCCATATAAATTTTCAAAGTTTTCAGTAGTGTCAATTACTACATAGAGTGGCTTGAGTCCGGTTGAGTCGTAGTTAGTAACTTTTGAACATTGAAGTATTGTATTAGCACTTGCAATTTCTTTGAACACTGCTGGTCGCTTAAAAGCATAACCCCAGTAATCTAAATTTTTAGTCACTGAAATAATTATGAAAGCAAGTTGAAGTATGAAGATGATACCAAACAGAATTTTTATGCCTTTTGCAATTATTTTTCTCTTAATCCAATAATAGAATGCAACACCTAAAATTAATGGCAAACCAAACATCAATACATACCAAGTAATGTTGTCTGAGTAATGGTAGCTTAATGTGTTGTAGAGATTTCTATTTGCGACAATCATTAGAAACAAAAGTCCGTGTCCAACAGTAAAACCTGTCGAGATATAGATAATTACGTCAATTACTTTTTGTCTGGTCGTCATTTTCTTGTTGTGTCGTTGTCTTACAATGCCCTATAACGTTTTGCAGCTACCCGAAGGTGGCAATTTCGAAGCACTTCACTGTCAACCAAGCAGAAACCTTGATAGAAGCACAACGCTTGATTTAACCACTGAACCGCCACTTTTGGGTAGGTGCTGTTGGGCGTAGTTTTTTATTCAATTAAGTTTGTTAATGGTTGCAAAAGTGTTCTGTAAAAATCTCTTATTTCTGGTTCGTCAATTATTAGTTTTCTTACGGAATTTTCGTATTGTTCTCTTGTAAGTCCAAGACCTGAAACAATTCTATTTAGAACTTGTGTTTCTCTTATTGGGTATCTTGTCAATAGCCCCATTAAGTTGCTTTCTGCAACAAGTCTATCAAAATTACTTTCTTCATTTTGTAGAACTTGGTTTAAATCAAATGTCAAATTGTAATTTCCTCGTGCTTGAATATCTCTATGTTTTGGTAGAGAAGACATGACATCATTTCGAAGTCTTTTCTCGCAAAGTTTTGAACAAAGCCTTTCTTTATGTTGCATTACATCTTGAATAATATTTGTTGTTGCATTTTGAAATAATATCCTTGCTTCTTGTCCTGTCAATACTGAAACTTTTAATGCGATTTTTTCAACAATGTTTAAATGGTAATACAATGCTTCAACTGAATAATATGGAACAGCTGCTATTCCTTTCGTCAATAGTCCTTGTATTTGTTCTTCTGTTCGATCATCACTGTCAATTAAACCATAAGCACCAATCCAATGGATACTTTCTGTTCCTCTAATACCATCTACTGCTCTTTCAACTTGACCGCAGTTACCTTGTGGAATGACTGACACATTTGGATAAATGAGTTGATAAATTTGTCTATCTAAACTTGTAGATTGACCTTCTACAAAAAGTAATTTCCTTTTTGAACCAAGAATGTCACGTTTAACAGTTTCAGGGATTAATGCGTCTGCTGAAATTAAGTCGGCTTCCCAATTTTGAATATTATTTCCTTGCCATTGACAGCCTCTTATCAAAAGAATACTTGCAGCAGGGTGTTCAATTGGTAGGTGGACATCATGAGTAGATATTACAAATACACAATCATTCCTTTTACGGAAAAGGGTAGTCAACAATGGCGAAATTATAGAACGGTGAAGATGTCTCTCAGGTTCATCGAGAATAATTAATGAATTAGGTTCTGTAGTAAGAACGTCTGCACCGATCAACAACGCATTTCTTTCTCCATCAGATAGTTCAGCAATGCTATAAGGCTCACAACCATTTTTTGAAGCGAATAATTGTTCGTCCTTACCGAGAATAATAGTTATTGGAATATTTGAAATTGCAAGAATTTCGTTTATTGCTTGAATTGGTGCTTGATTACTTGAATGCTCTTTTGCAAGTTCGATTTTATTTTCGTCAACAGCAGATGCTATTTTTCGTGCTCTAATGTTTTCAGAATTTATGAGGTCAAATATTGAAAGGGAAGTTCTAGCTTGTGAGTAGTCATCTTTCCACCTTGAGTATATTTGACTATCAGTAGATTTTATATATCCTTCAGTTTGTTTCTTCTGTGATGCAGTCATATTCATTGCATTATCAGTAAACCAAGTCTGTCTATGTGCAAGAATACGTTTTACGTGTCCGCTATTTTGCGTAAAAAGATTATGCATTAGAGTTGATTTGCCAACTCCATTTGCTCCCAAAACGAAGAGGGCGTTTCCTTCAGTCAATGGAATATTTACAGTTCCGTTGTTTGATGTCTGAATTAAAAATCTGTATTTGTTGTCTGTCATTTGTTTTATATCTCGTCTTTCTTAAAATTACGCCCAACGTTGCATATGCGAAGATCCTCGCATATTCCACCCGACACGGGAAATATGCGAAGTTTCAGGCTCCATGGAACGGATGCAAGATACTCCGGAAGCCGTGGGTTTGTAGCGTATGCGTTGTCGAAGTTACCACACGAGACCTTCATTTATGGATCAATTGGTTCATCTGCTCCGAAGGTACGGCCGCACGCATGGTTTCGGCCCAGGCGGTGCCTTGCAGCAGTCGCTCCACCAAGGCGAGCATGGAGAAGGCCGTGTGGCGCAGAAAACCGGAGGCCAAGCTGACGCGCGCCACGCCGATGGCCTTGAGCACGGGCAGGTCGGGGATGCCGGGCACCATGGTGATGTTCAGCGGCAGGCCCACTTCCTGCACCAGGGTTTCCATGTGTACGGGGTCTTTTACAAGGATGGGGTAGAGCCCGTCGGCACCAGCTTCCTTGTACGCCTTGCCGCGCCGGATGGCCTCTTTCAATTTCTCGTCGTCGCTGAGCGTGCCGCCCTTGATGTAGATGTCCACCCGTGCATTAATGAAGAGCTTGATTCCTTCGGCATCGGCGGCCTTGCGTATGGCGGCGATGCTCTTCACCTGCTGCTCCATGGGCACCAGGTCCGGCGCGCCCGGCAGGCTGTCCTCGTAATTGATGCCGATGATGCCGGTGCCGATGAGCTGTTTGATGTGCTCAGCGAGCTTCGCATCGTCTTCCGCATAGCCGCGCTCGATGTCGGCGGAAACGGGCACCTGCACGGTGGCGGTGATGCGCCGCAGGATCTTCAGCAGGTCTTCGAAGGGCAGCTTCTGGCCGTCGCGGTAGCCGTTGCTGAGGGCCATGGCGCTGCTGGAGGTAGCCACGGTGGGCAAGCCGGTGGCTTGCACCAGCGCCGCGCTGAGCGGGTCCCAGATGTTGGGCAGCAGCAGCGGCATGCCTGCGTGGTGCAACTGGCGGAAGCTGGCGATGAGGTCGTTGGTGGAGGTCATTTGCTGGTTGACGTTTTCTTGCGGTCGGCCGGTGAATTGCCGTACGGGCAGTGCCGGCAGCCGCTCTGGCAACAGTAACCGCGCTTGCGGTGGTACTGTTCGGTCCACACCACATAGCCTTCCGGTGTGAAGTAGAAGTCCTCCACGTCGTAGCCCAAGCGCAGCAGGCGCTGTGTGCGCGGGTCGTCCTGCGGGGGTTGCGGCTGTTCTTCCATCGAAGGCACGAAGTTCGGTCGGGGTTCCGTTTTATCAACACAACGGGGTGCAGAGCTCCGCGGGCAACTTGTTCAGGGCCCTTCCATTGCCCGGTAGTTTCGGCCCGTGCGGGCTTCCGCCCGGTAGACAATGAAGATCCAACAGGTGTTGAAGACCACCTTGGCCACGGCCTTGGCTACATGGCTGCTGCCGCTGCTGGCACAGGCCGGTCCGGGCGACCAGAGCCCTGAGCAGTACATCGAGAAGTGGAAAGGGGTGGCGGTGCAGAAGATGAAGGAGCATGGCATCCCGGCCAGCATTACCCTGGCCCAAGGGCTACTCGAAAGCCGCAACGGCAACAGCGTGCTGGCCACCGAGGGCAACAACCACTTCGGCATCAAGTGCACGCCCGACTGGACAGGTGGCAAAGTGTACCACGACGACGACCGCAAGAACGACTGCTTCCGCAAGTACCGCAGTGCTGACCAGAGCTTTGAAGACCACAGCAAGTTCCTCCAGCGGGCCCGCTATGCTTCGTTGTTCGAACTGAAGCCCACGGATTACAAGGGCTGGGCGCACGGGCTGAAGCGGTGCGGCTACGCCACGGACCCCCAGTACCCCAACAAGCTCATCAGCCTGATCGAACGTTACCAGTTGGACCATTTCGATCGCGGCGTGGACGTGGACTACTCCGGCAAGGATGCTGCGCAAGGCAAGACCCCGGGAGGGAAACCCTCACGGCATTCCGGCCGCAATGACGACAATGTGGTCACCATCGGAAACGCGCGGCCTGTGGAGCTTTTCGACGGGCGGATCAAATTCGTGCGGGCCCGCAAGGGTGAAACTGTGCGCGACATCGCCGAGGAGATCCAGCAGATGCCCGGGCTGGTGGCCGGCTGGAACGACATGGCCAAGGACCGCACACTGGAGGAAGGCCAGGTGGTGTACATCCAGCCCAAGCGCAACAAGAGCAAGGAACAGGATAGCTGCATCGCGCAACAGGGCGAAACGCTCTGGGGCATCAGCCAGCGCTACGGCGTGAAGCTCAAAAGGTTGGCCAAGTACAACGGCATGGGCATCGCGGACCCTGTGCACGCGGGGCAGAAGGTGTGGCTGAGGAAGCCGAGATAGTTCGTGGTTCGGAGCGCAGAGGGCCTTGGGGCCATGGCGTGTGCGGGATCACTTCGGTCCCCCGTGGACCTGTGCTTTCAACAGGTCCTCCCCCGTCATTGCGAGGACCTGTGCTTTCAACAGGTCCTCCCCAGTCATTGCGAGGACCTGTGCATTCAACAGGTCCGAAGCAATCTTTAATTCAGCGGGGTGGAATTAAAGATTGCTTCGCTCGGGGACTCGCTCGCAATGACGGTGGGCTTCGCTCGGGGACTCGCCCGCAATGACGGTGGGCTTCGCTCGGGAACTCGCTCGCAATGACGGTGGGCACGAGAAGGTCTTGCAATGAGAGGGAAGTGCCGCCGCGTGTGCGGAATTACTTCGGTCCCCGTGGACCTGTGCATTCAACAGGTCCTCCCCCGTCATTGCGAGGACCTGTGCATTCAACAGGTCCTCCCCCGTCATTGCGAGGACCTGTGCATTCAACAGGTCCGAAGCAATCTTTAATTCAGCGGGGTGGAATTAAAGATTGCTTCGCTCGGGGACTCGCTCGCAATGACGGTGGGCACGAGAAGGTCTTGCAATGACGGCCACCGGGCTGGCAACGAACAACTGACAACTACGCCCTACGAACTATGCCCTGCAAACTACGTCCTATCCACAATGAACCCTGCATCTGCCAAGGCATCCCAGTAACCCGGATAGGATTTGCCCACTACGCCGGGATCGAGAAGGGTGATCTGATCACAAACTAGGGCGAGCGGCGCCAAAGCCATGGCCATGCGGTGATCGCCGAACGTGTCGAAGGGAGCGGGCCGGTGGTTGGTGATGGGGCCTAAAAGATGGAAGTCACCCGCGTGGTATACGGCGGTGCAGCCCAAATGCCGCAACGCATCGGCCACGGCTCTCAGGCGGTCGGTTTCCTTGAGCGGCAGGTTGTGCAGACCGGTGAAATGCGCCTCACGGCCCAACGCTGCCATGGTGAAGGCCAACGGCTGAAAGAGGTCGGGCGTGTGCATGAGGTTCGCCGAAAAACGGGAAGCCCTCACTTGCTGAACATGCCGCAGCTCCATCCCTCCCGCCACTGCCCGCGCCGCCACATGGGCGCTGAGCAGCCCGGTAACGGCTTCGTCGCCTTGCAAGCCATCGGCCTCCAAGCCCACGAGGTGCACGCTCGCCTCCGGCGCCAGTGCGGCCAATTGGTACCAGAACGAAGCCGCGCTCCAGTCGGCAGGTACCTGGTACGGCACGGCGCGCAGCGCTCCCGGCGCCACGTGGACCGCCTGGCCTTGTTCACGGGCTTGTGCCCCAAACTTCCCCAAGAGCACCATGGTCATGCGCACGTAGGGTTCGCTGAGGCGCATTCCGGTCCAATGCAATTCAAGGCCCTGGGTGAAACAGGGGGCCACCAACAGCAATGCGCTGATGAACTGGCTGCTTTCCGGGGAATGGAGCACAATGCTTCCACCCTTCATCTTCCGCCCGTGCACGATCAACCCCTCAGCCGTTTCCGAAATATCCGCACCCAGCACGCGCAGTGCATCCACCAGCGGGCCGTGCGGGCGTTGCAACAGGCGCGCATTCCCGGTGATCAGATGTTCTTCACCCTGCTGCACACAGGCCCAGGCCAGCAGAAACCGGAAGGTGGTACCGCCGTCGCCGCAGTGCATGCGCCGGGGCCGTTCCACCAGCAACTGCCGCAGGATACGCACGTCATCCGCCGTTCCGCCATTGGCCACCGTGGAAGGATCGCCGGCGAGCGAGGCCAGGACCAGCGCCCGGTTGGCCAGGCTCTTCGCAGGCGGCAGGGTGATGCGACCGCCTGGTGGCCCTTCAGGCTTGCGTATGGTGACGGAGCCGGACATCGGGAAGCAGCAGCCGGTAGTGCTCCAGGGCTTCGGCCACCTGGGCGGCGCTCACGGGCACATCCGTGCGGGCACTGCCGATGCCGGTGAGCAGGGTGAAGCGGAACTCATCGCCGCGGTTCTTCTTGTCGTGCCGCATCAGCTCGGTGATGCGGTGCGTGTCTGTTTCCTGCAGGTGGAATGCAGGGAACAGGCCCATGAGGTGTTCTTCCACCGCGTTCATGCGGTCGCGGTCCAGCAGGCCCAGGCGCCAGCTCAGCCAGGTGGCGCACACCATGCCGATGGCCACCGCCTCGCCGTGCAGCAGGGAGCGTTGAGCGCTTTCCATGGCGAATGCCTCCAGGGCATGCCCGATGGTGTGGCCGTAATTGAGCAGTTTGCGCTGGTCCTGTTCGTGCGGATCGCGCGCCACCACTTCGGCCTTCAGCAAGGCCGACCGGTGGATCAGCGGGGTGAGCGCATGCAAGTCGTAAAGCGGTGCGCGCCGCACCTCGTTCCAGTGGTCGGCATCGATCACCAGCCCGTGCTTCACCATCTCGGCCACGCCATTGATCACCTCGCGCTTGCCCAAGGTGCGCAGGAAGGCCGTGTGGATGCACGTGGCCACGGGATCGGCGAAAGCGCCGACCAGGTTCTTCACCCCGCCGAGGTCGATCGCCGTTTTCCCCCCGATCGCGGCATCCACCATGCCCATGAGCGTGGTGGGAACGTGCACGAACCGGATGCCGCGCTTGAAGGTGGCCGCGACAAACCCGCCCACGTCCGTGACCACCCCGCCGCCGAGGTTCACCAGCACGGCCTGCCGATCGGCCTGCAGCTCCGCCAAGTGGCCCCACAGGGCCCGGCACACCTCCAGGTCCTTGCTCTGTTCACCGCTGCGAATCTGGATGTTCAATGCTTCACGCAGCGCAGGAACCTGTTCCAAGAGCACCGGCAGGCAGAGCTCCATGGTGTTTTCATCACCCAGAACGACCACCTTGGCCCCGGCGGCATGGCTGGTAAGCCAATGCTCCAGGCGCCCCAAGGCTTGATCGCCCATCCACACCGGATGCTGGCCCGCCAAGTTGTGCGAAGGCTGTGGGCGAAAGTCGGACATGGCTACTTTTGGCGGCCCGTCCACGGCACCTGATGCCGGATGGAAGGGCGCCCAAAGGAACGAACTTCAAGCACGCGGCGCCATATGCAGCAAGCAAACGTGTCCCAGCAACCCGGTACCTCCAGCCTGCCCGATCTGGGCAACACGGCCACGGCCTTCGCTCACAAGAGCAACAATGAGCTCTGGCAGGCCTATTGGCTGTTCCGCATCATCGGCACCCCGTGGTTGACCAACTTGGGCAGTTCGCTCACCAAATTGGCCTTGGGCCTGCACCTGCCGGTAAAAGGCATCGTGAAGGCCACGGTGTTCCGCCAGTTCTGCGGTGGGGAGAACATTGAGGAATCGCTGCGTACTGCCCGCAAGTTGGCCAAACGCGGGGTGGGAACCATCTTGGACTACAGCGTGGAAGGAGAAGGCGACCAGGCCGCGATGGACGGCACGGCCGCCGAGATCCTGCGCACCATCGCCGCGGCCAAGGGCAATCCGGACATTCCGTTCTCCGTGTTCAAGCCCTCTGGCCTGATCCGGCACGATGTGATGGAGAAAGTTTCCGCCGGGGCCGCCCTCAGCACCGAGGAGGCCGCCGCATGGCAACAGGCCCGCAGCCGGGTGGAGCGCATCTGCCAAGCGGCCTTCGATGCCGGGGTGCCGCTGCTGATCGATGCGGAGGAGAGCTGGACGCAGCCTGCCGTGGATGCGCTGGTCACGGAAATGATGGAGCGCTTCAACAAAGAACGTGCGCTGATCTACGGCACCGCCCAGATGTACCGCCACGACCGCTTGGCCTTTCTGCGCCGCGAGCTGGAGCAGGCCCGGGCCAAGGGCTACCACGTGGGCATGAAGCTCGTGCGCGGAGCCTACATGGAGAAGGAGCGCGAACGCGCCGCCGAGAAAGGATACAAGGACCCCATCGGGGTGAACAAGGCCGCGGTGGACGCGGATTACGATGCGTCGCTGCGCTTCTGCATGGACAATCTGGACCGCATGGCCGTGCTCAATGGCACCCACAACGAAACCAGTTCATTGCTGCTGGCGCGGTTGATGCAGCAGGCGGGTGTGGCCAAGAACGACCCGCGCATCCATTTCGGGCAATTGTTGGGCATGAGCGACCACATCAGCTTCAACATGGCCGCCGCCGGCTACAACGTGGTGAAGTACGTGCCGTACGGCCCGGTGCGCAAGGTGCTGCCCTACCTGATCCGCCGTGCGGAGGAGAACACCAGCGCGCGCGGGCAAACCGGCCGCGAGCTCTCCTTGATCATTGCCGAGCGCAAGCGCAGGGCTGCCGGTAAGTAGTCTCTGTGCATCCGGCTTGAGGAATCGGCCGGGCCGGCGTGTAGCGCAAGGTTGCCGGGACAAGGACACGTACATCGCCATTGGCCCGTTGCTTTGGCCCCATGACCAGTAGCTGTGCCGCGGATGGAGCGGCATGATGCTCCCGGTGATGCTGTAATTCATGGTCTCCCGGCATTCCGGCTGCGGGGCATTGCCGGTTGCTTTGCGACGATCCATGCGGCCTGGCCCGAACCAAAGATCAGGGTCGGCCTTTCCGCCATTGGACGTTGGGTTCTGTGCCCCCTTCGCGATCGCCGGTGGGTGGCGTCGCCCATGGGTCGAAGTACCGGCCGCTACCGGAACACAAAACCGCATGGGATCCTGCCGGCCAAAAAATCGTCGAGGGCGGTGCCATCGGCTTGGAAGCGGAACACTCTTCCTCGTTGGGCATAGTCGATGGCATCCGACACGTACACCGTTCCGTCCGCCGGGTCCACCCCCAGGCCGTAGAAGTTGCGCCCGTCCGCAGGGATCAACGGGATGCCGGGCAACGCGCCGTCGGCAATGGCCATGCGGTACACCCCTTCGTTGAGGAAGAGCAAGGCCGTCCGGTCCGCACTGGTGATCAAGCGCCAGGGGCTGGCGGAGGAGCTTGAGAAGGGGAACGATGCTTCCACCTGAAGGCTGGTTGGATCCATGCGGAACAGCGCGGGTGGCGTGCCCGCTCCGCCCGTGCAGGCCACCCACAGCTTGCCTTGGGCATCTTCCACGATGCTGTTGCCCCCGCGGCTCACGGCAATGCTGTCCACCAATTGGTCGCTGGCGGTGTCAACCACATACACGAAGGGCCGGTTCTTGTTGGTGACAAAGGCCTTGCCCTGGGCCAGTACCAGTTCTTCGGTCCATCCGGGGCACGGAATGCTCCCCGTTACCGTGTGTGCATCAAGGTCCACAATGCTTATGGCGTTCGCGTACAGGTCGGTGACGTAGGCCTTTCCTTGGCCCACGGGCAACAGGTAGCGCGGGGAGGTCAGCCCGTTGATGGTGGCGGTGACGGTGAATCCGGCGGTGTCCACTTCCACCACCTTGCCCGAATTGTTCAGCACCAAATAGCCTTTGCCGTCATCGATCTCCATGGATTGCAGCACATCCCCCAGGGCCATGCCATTGGCCGGTTCGAAGAGGTCCTCGACCACAGTGCCCGTCTGCTTGTCGAAGTAGCTCACGCCGGCGTTCCCCCAGTTGAAGTTGCCCTCGTTAAGGATGTACACACCGTGTGCACCGCCAACGGAATTTGGCTCCTCCGGCTCCTGCGGCCGGTCTTTGCGGCAGGCGGAGAAGGCCGCGATAAGCAACAGCAGAGGCGCGTAGTTCTTCATTGTACGATCAGTTGAAGACGGGCATGCCCATCCGGGGCGGTGAGCAGCAGCACATAGGCACCGGCAGGCAACGCTCCCAGGTGCACCGGGCACTGCTGTTCACCCGCGACCGCGACAGCGTATTCCACGGACCGCACGGCCACGCCCAACATATCGGCCAGAACAATGCGCACCGGGCCGGTGGAAGTATTTGTGAAGCGCACCTGGGCCAAGCCGCTGGCCGGGTTCGGGAAGACCACGGCCTGCAACGCCAAGGGCGCCGCTGCAAGGATGCCCGTGGGCAGCTGTTGATGGACCACGCCCACGGCATCGAGGTCGAAGCCGCCGGAAGCGAAAGGCGTGCTCCACGGGTCGTTGACCTTGTTGCCCCATTGGTCCACCGAGGCATAGCCCTCCTGGATACAGCCCACCACGTCCACCACGCGCACATGGGTTATGGCGGCCACGTCCAAGCCGGCCAGGCTGGCAAGTTCATCCAGGTCAAAGGGTGTACCGTACTGCGCGCGGTACTTCCCCGCCAGATCGTTCAGCAGGGTGGCATCCAATTCGCTGAACGCCCCCACCTGCACTGCGGTCTGCGTGTTGCTCGTGGCCGGAAAGCGGTGGAAATCGGTACCGTTGCTGCTCACCTCCACAAAGGCGAGCTCCAAGAAGGTGTTGCTGCCGTTCTCGAACACGGCGAAATCCCAGCCCGGCCCGTTGGTGATCGGCGCAGCGAAGGTGAGCGTGGCGGTGCCGCCATCGCCCAAGCTCACCACCCCGGTCCCGTTGGCGGGTCCCAGTGCTGAGGCCTCCTCCCCCACGCTGGCCATGCCTCCCGCGGGGTTGCTGATGTCGATGGGCCCGCGCTGCACGGTGCAGCCCGTGGCCCAGGCCACGAAAGCGCTGCTGTCGGCATGCATGGCCGTGGAGCCGGGTTCGCCAGCGGGCGGCGCAAACTGGGCCGAGGCATGCATTCCAGGCAAGAACATCACTAATGGCAAAATGCGCTTCATGGTGTATTGTTGTCCGTATCGTTCGGGCGGTGGAAATGGATGTTCACGCCTGCCCGGAAGCTCAGCAGGGGCATGGGGCGGTTGAGCACTACCTGGTACTGCTCCGCCAACAGGTTTTCCGCCCGTGCAAAACAGTCGGCTTGCCAACGCTTGCCGTTCACCACCTTCCAGGAAGCATGGGCGTTGACCAACCAGTATGGTGGCAGGAACTCGGCATTGTCCGTGCTGGTATAGCGGTATCCCGAATAAGTGCACGACAAGGTGAACGACATGCGTGTGCGTTGCACACCAATATTGGCATGGCCGCTGTACATGGGCACGTAGATCAGCTGCTTGCCCACGCTTTCGTCAAACAGGCTTTTGGCCTGTTGGTTGGTGCTCACCACATAGCTTGTTCCGAACCCCGAGATCAAGGTGGTCCTGCCGAGCTTCCAAGCAATACGTGCACCGCTCTCGCCCCCACGGCTCCACACCTGCATGATGTTGCTGGGGCTCCACCACTGCGGCCCGGGCAGCCAGATGATCCAATTGTCCACCAGGCGGTTGAACCAGGTGATCTCGCCGCGCAGTTCCACTGCGGCCCACCGGTGTTGGAAGGCAACGCCCGCATCGCCGCTATAGCCTTGTTCGGGGCGCAGAGCGGGATCCCCTCCCGGCAGCCAATACAAGTCGTTGAAGGTGGGCAGTCGGTACAGGCGTGCCGCTTGGGCCTTCAGCGTGGCCCATGGCGTTGCCCGGTATTCTGCACCGAGCGAGGCGGTGAACGGCACAAGCAGGCCTGCTTGCCACTCCTGTCGCAGGGCCGCAGTACCGGTGAGCCGGCTCTTGCGGGGTTGAAAGCGGTACAAGGCAAAAAGTGCTTGGCGGCCTTGCGATGCTCCTTCCGCATAACCATCGCTGCGTGCCGCGGAACGGGTGAAATTCAGGCCCAGGTCCAAGGTGTGTGGCCCCCCGGGCCGCCAACGCATCTCTCCTTCCGCCACCAGTGTCTCCGAACGGCTCAAAGCCGCTGGATCACCCTCGGCGGAATGCCAAGCAAGCGCCTCCCCCAACCATGCGCCGCGCAGGCTGCTGCTCCAGCGGTTCCGGCTGTGCCGCCATTCGGCGACCAGCCGATCCCCGCCGTCCAATTGGTAGGCGGTGCTGGCCGGTTGTGCCAGTGTTGGGGGCACTTGGCGGTCGGTGCGCTGGTGCCAGTAATGCAGGCTGAGGCGGTCGGCCACGCCCAGCCTCAGGTGCTGTTCGAGCAAGAGGCCGTATTGGTTGAACGCGGCATTGGCCTGGCGCTGCTCCACGGGTGCATCCGCCGAGCCCGACGCAAAGGGGAAATCGTTCCTTGCGCTTGCACCGAAGAGGGTTATGCCCGTGGACCAGCGGCTCATGGACAGTTCCGATCGCACATGCCGGTAACCCTGCCCGAAGCTGCCGAAGCTGGCCCCGCCGTCGACCTGCAGGCCATGGCCGAACCGGGCCACATTGTCCAGTAGCACCGCCCCGCCGAGGGCACCGCTTCCCCATAGCGCCGTGCCGCCGCCGCTTTGCACCCGGATGGCATCTACTGCTCCTACGGGCAACAGCGCAAGATCGGTCTGACCGTTCATCGGGCTGCCCACAGGGATGCCGTTCCACAGGATGGCCGTATGGTTGGCGCTCCCCCCCCGGAAACTGGTGGTGGCCAAGCTGCCCAGGCCGTAGCTCTTCACGTGCACCGTGCTCTCGTTCGCCAGCAGATCGCCCAAGTTGCCTGAGGCATAGCGGGCCAAGGCGGCGCTGTCCATCTGCTGCACCTTGGTACCTGCCGCGTACACGGCCAGCCTCCCGGCGGTGACCGCCACGGGTTGCAGCCGCAGCGTATCAGCTGCCGGTTGTGCCCGTAGGCTGGAACCGTAAAGCATCAACACGGCACACAGGAGCGGAGCGGCAGGGCCGGTGCACCCTGTTGCACCGGTCCTTGCCGTCGATGCTGCCTGCCGCCGCCGCATGGGGCTACTGCACGGCAATGGTGCGCTTCAAACCGCCTGCCTGCAACACATACACGCCCGGCGCCAAGGGGTCCACGTCCACCGTGGTATGCATACCGGAAGCCCGGCCTTCCAGCACCACATGGCCAGCGAGGTCCGTGATGCGCAGCAGCTCACCGGCGTTCATACCGCCCTGGATGTTCAACAGCCCAGTGGCCGGTTGCGGGTATACCTCCAAGCGTGCACGCGAATGTTCCGCCAGGGCCGTGGTGAACGATGCCGGTTCGGGGTAGCCGGGGCGCAACGCGGGATTGAAATCGGTGTAGGAGCAGCCGAAGAATCCACCGTCCGCCACTTCGGTACCGATTCCCGCGTTCATCGTCCAATTGCCCAGGTTGGTGGCGCTCCATGTGCTCCAGTAATCGGGAGCACCGCCCACGCCGGCGAGGTCGCCGTAGAGGATGTCGTTGAGGAACCCGCCGGCGACCAATGCCTCGAAAGCCGGATCGGCAGCGGCCACGGCATCCAGCATGGCCTGGCCGGTGGTGGTACCATCGAAGCGGAAGCCCCAAGCAAATGAGGAGCTGTTGGCGCCGTCATGGAAGTCCACTACCAGGATGGAGGCATGGGCGCCGCTGCCCGTCCAAAAGGCCACATCATCCGCGGTGAACCGCAAGGGGTCGAAGGCGGCGATGGGCGTGGTGGGAGGCAGGGCCGGGTCGAAGTCGGTGTAGGAACAACCGAACCAGCTGCCGTTGGAGAGGGTTTCGGAGAGGCCCATGTTCATGGCCATGTCCCCCATGCCCGTGCCGCTCCAGGTGCTCCAGTAATCGGGACTTCCCCCGATGCCCGCGTGGTTGTTGTAGGTGACCGTATTGAGGAAGCCGCCGGGAATGTCCACCGTGAGGTTCGTGTCGGCCTCGGCAATGGCATTCACCATGTCCAGTGCCGTGGCGGTGCCGTTGTGCAGAAAGCCCCAGGCGTAGGCCGGGTCGCCGCTACCATCCTGGAAATCGATCACGAGCACCGTGCTGTCGGTTCCCGTACCGGCCCAAAAGGCCACATCGGCGGTGCTGAAGGTTTGTGCCTGCAGGGGCGCGCTGGCCAGCAGGGCAATGGCGGAAAGGTCACGTACACTTGTCTTCATCCTTTTTGTTGGTTGTTGAATTCGCTGTTCGTTCCAAACAGCTTCCAGGATGAAGGGGCCAAAAGCACAGGAGACCTGCGCCACGGGCCTGCTTTTCTCCTGAAAGCAAACTACCCAAAATGCTGGTGACAGGTCTTCTGGCTCGCCTTCTCCCCGGCGCCTTCCCATCCCCCTCGCGGTGGACAGTGGCAACATGCCGGTTCGGTTCACAGGCTTACAGCTTCAGGAAAAGCCCAGGATTCGCACCTGGTTCCCTTTTCACCCCGGTTGTTAAGACGGGGATCATCAGCGCGGCAAAGATAAGCACGCAACGGAACCATCGGTCAGGTCGCTCAAGGCCATCGCATCCGGTCCATCGAACGGATATGCCCATGTTGTGCGGCACGCTTCGGGGTCGATACCCGCGCTGGACATGGATCCCAAGCTGTGTGACCCGCTTCGGGGCCGCTGCCTGGTCCAATACAGGTGCTCCCCAACGGGCCAAACATCGTTGCAAGTCCTGATCAACGGAAGCTCGACACTGACGGTGTCGCACAACAGCACCGGACATGACCGGACATGAAACCGCAATTTTCCTGCTGTTCATTCCACGGCATCCACCTCCATGCTGCCGGTGGTCGCACGACCCGGTGCTTGGTCCCATGCTCCTCGTGATGGAACCTTCCTGCAAGAACCGAAGGCTGCGCAGGCCAACACCGCCGTGGCCAAGTCCGGGGTGTATTGGCGGCCACGATCGGCAGCGCCATGGCCCATGCTCTTCCGCATGGGGCGTAGTTGGCCTGATTGCCCGCAACACCGAATTCCTCCTACATTGACCGCCCATCCACCACCTGCATGGAGCGTTTCCAAGGCCTCATCGGCATCGCCCTCATCTTGGGCATCGCCTACCTCGCCAGCAACAACCGCAAGCGCATCAACTACCGCACCGTGCTCAGTGGGCTGGGCCTGCAATTGCTCATCGCCGTGCTGGTGCTGAAGATCCCACCGGTCACCCGCTTCTTCCAAGGCATGGGCCACGGCATGCAGAAGATCGAGCACTTCGCCCGCCAAGGCGCCGCCTTCGTGTACGGTGGCATTGCCTCCGTACAACCGGACAACACCATCGCCAACTACACCCAGGGCGGCTTCGTCTTCGCCTTCAACATCACGGCCACCATCATTCTGGTGTGCATCATCGTGGCCATCCTCTACCATGTGGGCATCATGCAGCACATCGTGTCGGTGATCGCCAAGGCGATGAACCGGGTGATGCGCGTGAGCGGCGCCGAGGCCCTGAGCAATGCCGCCAGCGCCTTCGTGGGGCAGGTGGAGGCCCAGGTGATGATCCGCCCCTACCTCAAAGGCATGACCAAGAGCGAACTGCTGGCCAGCATGAGCGGCAGTCTGGCCTGCATTGCGGGAAGCATCCTCGTGGTGTACGTGGCCATGGGCGCACAGGCCGGCATGGACCTCGCCCCCAAGCTGATCGCCGCCAGCCTGATGGCCGCACCCGGCGCCTTGGTGATCAGCAAGATCGTGTGGCCGGAGACCGAAGAAAGCCAGACCATGGGCAAGGTGAAGCTGGAGGTGAAGAGCCCCTACATCAACACCGTGGACGCCATCAGCCACGGCGCGGGCGACGGCTTCCGCATCGCCATGAACGTCATCGCCATGCTCATCGGCTTCATCGCCCTGATCGCCATGGTGGACTACGGCCTGGTGAAGCTCGGCCACCTCTTCAGCGCCGACCTCAACCTATCCCTGGACTGGATCTTCGGCAAGCTCTTCTATCCGATGGCCTGGGCCATGGGCGTGCCCGCCGCCGATGTGGCCAATGTGGCCACCCTGCTCGGCCAGAAGCTCACCATCAACGAGTTCGTCGCCTTCATGAACCTCACCAATCATTCGCTGCCCATCACCACGGACAAGGGGCTGATGATCGTCTCCATCGCCATTTGCGGCTTTGCCAACTTCAGCAGCGTGGGCATGCAGATCGGCGGCATCGGCGAGCTGGCCCCGGAACGCCGCGGCGACCTGGCCCGGTTGGGATTGAAAGCACTGCTCTGCGGCACCCTGGCCAGCTACATGAGTGCAACCATCGCGGGGATCCTGATGTGACCCCCGCTCATTGCACCACGAACTTGCTCCCCGCCAACCACCGCGTGCCATCGCTCAGGTGCAGGGCGTAGGTGCCGGGGGCGAGTGCCGAAACATCCAATATGCCCTCACCCCCGGCCCCTCTCCCAAGGAGAGGGGGGAGTTGCTGCCGCAGCACCAGCCTACCATCCAGCGTGGTTACCGAGAGCATGAGCGGGCCGGTGGTCTTGAAGTTCCCTGGTAACGAAAAGCCCACGTGCAGTTGCCCGCTTACCGGATTAGGCCACAACTGCAGCGCCCCCGCCAGGTTGGTGACCTGCTCGGTGATGCCCACCCCATCACAGCCGGGCACAATACAGCCCATGCTATCCACCTTTACCACCCAGGCATCCTGGGAGTAGCCGGGCGGGAAGGGGCCATTGAAGGGATTGTTTGCAAAGCCCGCCGCTATGCATCCGCCATCCGCTGTGGGGAGCACATCCCAAAAACGTCCTTGCCCCTGATCGATCACGCTGTCGTGGTAGGCGTAGCTGCGCATCCACAGGCTATCGCCATCGGCCGTGGTGCGCAGCAACAGCCCTTGCTCATAGCCGCCGTCGTACGTGACCCCGCAGGCGATCAGTTCGGTGTTGGGGAGTTGCTTGGTGGCAAAGAAAGTCTTGCTGTAGCCTGGCAGGCCGTAAAGGTGATCCCATACCACCTCGCCATTGGTACTATCAAGAAACGCCAAATAGGGCGTTAACAAATCTACGCCGGAAGCCCATCCGCCGGACAATAGGAGCCGACCATCCGACAATCGCTGTACGGATGCGGTGGACTCCTTGAAGGCACTTCCAAGCTGGCGAGACCAAAGCTCCGTACCCGTATCGGATATGCGAGTAATGATGAAATCGCAGTCTTCCACAGCGGGAAAGAATTGACCTGCCAATAGGTATCCATCGGGCAGAATGGCGATATCTGAAAAGCCCTCGATCTGAGTGCCGCCCGGGCCATAGTTGTGCCTCCAAAGTTCATTGCCCAGGGAATCGGTCTTGATGGCAAAGCCATGGTCATCGTAGTAGTCCGATGGGCCGGTCCAACCCACCACCAAAAAACCGCCATCGGCGGTCTGTTTCACCTGGTTGCCGATCATAAAGTGGCCGCTGTCCCCGTATGTGCGCGTCCATAGCGTGTCACCGTTCGCATCGTAGCGCATCAGGCGCACCCTCGCCTGGGCATCCGGAATATCAAGGCCTGCAAAGGATCCAGCAGTGACATAGCCTCCACCAACAACACTGTCGCAGCAATCCGCCCAGCCCAGAAACAAGGAGTTCCTTGGAACTAGGTGTCTCTTCTCTTCCACCAAAACACCCTGCTCATCGACGCGTTGCAAGATGATCCGGTAGCTCCCGATCACCGAATCCGGCGGCAAGATGGTATCGGGTTCGTAACTAACGGAGAAAACGAGCCAACCATTTTCAGCGTTTTCAATGCCCCATGTGCCTTGCCCATAGTTGTATCCTGTTGCATCATAACGTCGATTGAATCCCTGGGCTTGGGTGCTCTGCACTGTACAGAGCACCATGCCCCAAGCCAGCAGCACTGATTTTCCGCGCATGGCTACCTTTTATTGCAAGGCCAGCTTCACACGGCCGACTTGTATGCCGTCCAACTGCAACTCTGCCATGTAGATACCATGTGCAACCATCCCGGGCTGCACCTCCACTATTCCCGCACCAGGAACCAACAACTGATCCTTGACCAAGCGCCCGTTCAGGTCCAAGATCCGCAATCTGGCATTGGTCGCCGTGGGCGGCACGTTGCACACGATATAAACCGGCCCGTTGGGGGGGTTGGGCCAAGCGTGGAGCATGGGCTCGCTGTTGGCCCGTTGGCGCACACGTTCGTTCCGGGCGCTCTTGAGATCTAGGGTGGGGAGAATGATCAGCTCATCCAAAGGGGCCTCTCCTAAAGATTGCAACCAGGCGCTGGCTTGGGCCGAGCCTTGGTTCTCAAGTAAGCGATGATGGCTTTTCATCTTCAGGGTTCGTTCGGTTCTGGTGGCGCTGGAATTGGTGTCTCTCCCCCAGGTGCAGTTTGGCGCAAATACCGGCGTGGATGTGGCATAGCCTGCATCAGGTAGAAGGTCTTGCCATCGTTCACCGGCTGTTTCCATGGCATGCCCGGCCGCAGGGTGATGTACCGAATGCCGTTCATATGGAACGTATCGGGGACTTCCTGATAGGGATAGGTAAGTGGAAAAGGAGCTACGGGCCTGTTCTCTTCTGTAGGAGCGGCAGGTGCGGAGCTTTGGGCAACCGACACGGACGCCCAGGAGGTGATCGCTCCGATCAGGAGCACCATACGTTCCATGGTTGTTGAATATGGAGATTTCGTTGCCATTCAGTTCATGGAGAACGTAGGCTGGCTTGATCTGGTCTTTTCCCAGCAACGTTCCGCCCTCGCGCAAAGATCCATGTTCCTATTACCCTGCGCATGGATCACCTTGTGAGTTGCTTGGTACGCATCACCCATGCGATACGTGCCAACGCCCCGATCAAAGATCGCTTCGCAGAGCCTCGCGATGACGATCGGGCTCATTGCACCACGAACTTGCTCCCCGCCAACCACCGCGTGCCATCGCTCAGGTGCAGGGCGTAGGTGCCTGCGGCAAGGGCTGAAACATCCAATATGCCCTCACCCCCGGCCCCTCTCCCAAGGAGAGGGGGGAGTTGCTGCCGCAGCACCAGCCTACCATCCAGCGTGGTTACCGAGAGCGTGAGCGGGCCGGTGGTCTTGAAGTTCCCTGGTAACGAAAGGCCCACATGCAGTTGCCCACTTACCGGATTAGGCCACAACCGCAGCGCATCCCCAAGGTTGGTGACCTGCTCGGTGATGCCCACCCCATCACAGCCCGGCACAATACAACCCATGCTATCCACCTTTACCACCCAGGCATCCTGGGAGTAACCTGGCGGGTAAGGGCCGCCGAAGGGGTTGTAGGCCACGCCTGCCGCAATGCAGCCGCCGTCTTCGGTGGGCAGTACATCCCAAAAGCGGCCCTGGCCTTGGTCGATCACGCTGTCATGGTAGGCATAATTGCGCATCCAAAGGCTGTCGCCGTTGGCCGTGGTACGCAGCAACAGCCCTTGCTCATAGCCGCCATCGTAGGTAACCCCGCAGGCGATCAGGTCCGTGTTGGGGAGTTGCTTGGTGGCGAAAAAGGTTTTGCCGTACATGGCAGGGCCATACTGGTGTTCCCACACAACCTGGCCGTCAGTGCTATCCAAAAGAGCCATGTAAGGAGACTCATATCCATCTGCGTTGACTGCCCATGCGCCCGCCACCAGGATGTGTCCGTCTTGCAATACCTCCACGGATGCGTTCGGCTCCTTGTAAGGACTTCCGAAACGGGCTGACCACAACTCAGTACCGGTATTCGTGATCCTGGTGACCAGGAAGTCGCAATCATCAATGGAGGGAAATGTTCCACCGCCCAATACATATCCGTCCTGCAGCAGTGCGATATCAGAAAATGCATCGAGGACCAAGCCCGGCAATCCGTAGAGCTGCCGCCACTCCTCATTTCCCAAGGAGTCCGTTTTGATCACAAACCCGCTGTCGTCGTAGTAGACATAAGGGCCATACCAGCCCACAATCAGGAATCCGCCATCGGCGGTCTGCTTCACTTGGTTGCCGCTCATAAAGTGGCCGCTTTCCCCGTAGCTGCGCGTCCAAAGCGTATCGCCGTTGGCATCCAACCGTATCAACTGTGCCATGGAAACACCCGAATACGACAAGCTACTTCCCCCGATCACATAGCCCCCGCTTGCCACCGTATCACAGCAATCCGCCCAGCCCAAGTAGATGGCATGCCCATTCTTACTAATCCGTTGCTCTTCCAGTAGTTGCCCATTGCCATCGATCCGCTGTAGAATGATGCGGTAAGTGCTCCAGATGGAATCCGCCGAGAGCGTGTCCGGCTCGTTACTTCCCGAGAACACCATCCAGCCGTTGCCAGCCTGTTCAATGCCCCATGCATTCTGCGTAAAGCCATAGCCGGTTGCATCATAACGCCGGTTGAAGCCTTGCGCTTGTGCGCCCTGCTTTGCACAGAGCGCCAATCCCAATGCCCAAAACACGGATAGGCAGCGCATGGCTTCTTGTTATTGCAAGGCCAGTTTCACGCGGCCGACTTGTATGCCGTCCCAGCGCAACTCGGCCATGTAGATCCCACCTGCAACCACGCCTGGCAGCAGCTCCACGATTCCCGCACCAGGAACCAACAACTGATCCTTGACCAAGCGCCCGTTCAGGTCCACAATCCGCAATTTGGCATTGGTCGCCGTGGGCGGCACATTGCACACGATATAAACCGGACCGTTGGAGGGGTTGGGCCAAGCTTCAAGCACCCAGGCATCAGCTTGCGGTCTGCGCGGCCGCTGCACGGACAGGTTCTTCAGGCCGTCCTCCGTGGGCAGGATGATCACCTCGTCCAGCGGTGCTTCGCCCAAGGCTTGCAGCCACGCACTGGCCTGTGTTGAGCCAATGGTCCAGCGGTCCTGCGCCAACTGCCGCAGCCAATCCACGATGCTGCTGTCGGCAGCGGCCCAACCCTGCTGCTGCTGTGCCAAGGCCCAGCGTTTCCACACCTCGTGCAGTTCTGGCAAGCGGCCCGCAGCGATCTGCTCTTCAGCCAGAGTTTGCAGCGAGGCGGGCTGGTCCTTGGCCATGTAGTATCCCGCTCTTACGGCGGTGCTACCCTCGGCTTGCAGGCTGTCCTGCCAGGCGTTCAACCAGGTGATGGCGCTGTCCACGGCGGTGCTGTCCAACCAGCTGCGTCGGCCCATTTCCGTGGTGGCCACGGCCTTGGCCCCGGCATGGTTGCTGATGCCGCTCTCCAAGATGCTCAGTGCATTGGTGCCGCTCTGTGACCCGGCCACTATGTTGAAATAGAAATCACTCAAGTTGCTGTTGTAGCTGAGGTCCATCACTTCGGGTTGCAGTGGGCTGTTGGCCAGCAGGGCTTGGGTGAGGTACCAAGGGTCCATGGCCGGTTGGCGAGCAAATACGGCATGCCACACTTCGCTGCCCGCGTTGGGGGCCACGCTTTGCAGGGCGTTGCGCACTTGCAGGTCGCTGTTAGCGGGGTTTTCCACATAGCTAAGCAGGCTGTACGTGTCGCCGTTGTCCTTGGTGGCATCGTAGGCTTGTTGGTCCGCCTGTAGGCTTCCCTCTTCTTCCTGGGCCTCGGCCTGCACCAACTGCGATTCCACCACCCCGCTTTGGAAATGGTCCGGGCAGGCTTGACTGCGGGAAGTGGGCCAAAAGCCATTGGCATCGATACGCGACAACAATGGATCCACGTCAGCCGGGTACCAACTCCCGGTACCGGTATGGTGGAAGTAATTCACAGCATTGGACGTACCACTCACATGCCAATCGCTTTCGGGCTGGCCCAGCAGGCTGAAGAGGTTGCCAGCCGGGGCGGTGAAGTCATTGGGGTTCTGGAACATCGCACCTTGATTTGCGCGCACGGTGGGGCCACTCCCGGTCAGTGCCACATCAAACCGGTTTTCCGCCCCATGCTGGCCGAACTCGTTGCACTTCACCTCCAGGCCAGTGAGGAATCCGCTGTTGGGGTCGCCGTTCAACCCTTGGATCAGCAGGGCGGTGCTGTTCAGGTTGAAGAAGCCGTCGAAGCGGTTGTTGTACACGGTGTTGGACCAGGGGCCGCTGTCCTTGATCACCATGCCGGCATTGGCATGCGCGCCGTGGCTTTGCCCGTTGAGGATGTTGTTCTCGATCTTATAGCCGGTGCATTGGTCGCTGTAGATGCCGTAGGGGGTGGCGAACTGGTAGTAGCTGCCGGTGAAATCATCCACGTTGAAGGTATTGCGGGTGATGGCCGCATTGTCCACCCCCTCCATGCGGATGCCGCGCGGGCAATCCGTGAAGGTGGCCTCGTCCACGCTGAAGGTCTTGCCGGGGTCCAGGCTGGTGGCCTGCACGCCTTGGGCCAGGCCGGTGAAACTGGTCGTGAAGTAGTTGCCCGCCGGGCAGGGTGTGCCCCAGGGCACCAGCACGGTGCATTTGGAGCCGATCAGGAAGGAGCTGTTCACGGCCTTCACGCCGGTGCCGGCGCTTTGCACAATGGCATTTTCCAGGTCCACATAATTCACCCCCGCGAAGGTGCAGCCCCGGAAGGGGATGCCGCGCACGGTGGCCAAGGAGGCGTGCTCCAAGGGCATAGTGCCATCGGGCAGTTGGTCATCCACGGTGAAGTTGCACAGGGTGAAGAAGCTGCGGTTGTTGGCGATCTGGTCGGGCGGGTTCAGTTCATGGTTCTCGTAGGGCCGGAAGTCCACGTCCATGCGGTTGTTGTGAAAAGTGGTGTTGGTGGCGCGCACGATGCCACCGGTGGAATTCTTGAGGATCGGCCAAGGCAGCTCGCCAATAGCCGGGGAGCTTGCGGTAAGCAGGGCCACGCGGGCGTTCTCCACGGTGGCGTTGTTCAGGGTGGTCAAGCCCTGGGGCGAGCTGGTCACGGGGTCTTGCGGCTGGGTGGAGATCCCGTGTACCTGAATACCGTCCCATACGCTGCCGGGGCACTGGTCCATGCTGGTGAGGGTGGCGCCGCCGTTCACGTAGAGCTTGCCGCCGGGCCGCACGATCAGGCGGGTCTTTTGGTTGAGCTGTTCACTGTCGGCAAAGCGCAGGGTGGCACCGGCGTTGACGGTAAGCGATGCACCCGGCTCCACGAACACCTGGCCGCGCACGTTCATGCCGGCGTTCCAGGTGGTGGGCGCGGTGATGTGCACCTCGCCGTTGGCGTCCAGCATGGCGTTGATGGACGCGAAGTCCTGCGTGGCCTGGCAATCGGAACCGATCTTGGCCAGGTAACAATCGTCCTGGTTGTGGCTGGTGTTGCCGCTCACTACCAGGCCGCCGTCGTCGGCCTCGGTGATGCGGTACATGCACTCCTGGTTCTTCAGATCGCCGGGGAAACATTCGGCGGCAGCGCC